>Ga0307515_10011781_pt1 | contig 16550 bp, 20 predicted proteins | sample 17_EM_MG_FD_194513 | JGI IMG/M metagenome (GOLD analysis project Ga0307515, IMG submission 194513) | Populus trichocarpa ectomycorrhiza microbial communities from riparian zone in the Pacific Northwest, United States - 17_EM | ecosystem: Host-associated > Plants > Roots > Unclassified | place... | reverse complement strand
CCCCGCCGCGCCCAGTACGGTAAGATACGGTTGGGATGAGGATTGGTGGTTGGGGGAATGTTGTTTGGAGTCTGGTGGCATTGGAGGGCAAAATGGAAGGGAGGCAGGGTGAAATAGATTGGGAGACAAACAAAAAGGGTTGGTTTCTTTTTTTTTTTTCCTTATCTTTCTTCCTTTCTGTGGTTCATCTCATCAGCATCGCTTCTTTTCTTTCCCCTCTGGCTAGACAAAGTTATTCCTTTTTTTCTTTTCTTTTTAACCCCGTAGTTTGTTGATGACACCTTCTGGCTTCTTACTGGTGGGGCTGGTTCTTTGTTGTGGATGATATTTCGTTGCAGGATGCAAGCTTGGTTTGTATATCTACGTTTATGTATATATTTTTGATTTCTCCCTTTGCCTACGCGCAAGCAACATTCGATAGCTCACTCAGTTTAGGGGTAATGCATATGGAAGAGAGGGATCACTTCTGACTATTATTTACTGGCTTTTTTACTTTCCTGGGTGCTGGGTTCGGATTTGTTCCTGACATTGCCGTGCGTTTACCTATCACATAATACTCAACGTTTTATATACCAGGGTGAGGTGATATATGATCGGCATGAAACCCATATAGACATCCCGAGGGCTTGCATATCTAAGTTGCTTGCCCCTCCAGTTCGAGAACGAAGAGTAGTGGGAATATGTACAGTAAGCTCTTGGATCGGCTGGCAGTAGCAAGGAAGAGTTATTCTCTGATGTTCCTGGGCCTAGATCAATTTGACAGCTATGTTCTGCATCTCAACTGCTGTGCTGCGGGTTGTGATGAGTATTAATATCGAGTGATGGCATGTGCTAGCACAAGTTGTAGCGATACCCCCCCCCCTATAGCTTCTATATTACAAAACCCCAAGCAATAAAAGGCGGATATTTCCGTGCAGCTCCATAAGGTATATTCGCAAAATGAACCAGGAACAAAATTATCGATGGGACGGGAAACAGCCCAAAATGAGGATCATCCGATTCGGGTATGGATGAAAAAGGTGACCACAACCCGCCACGAACCCCAGGATCTTAATATTCGATATATGAGTCTTCGGGGAGATGTGGGCGGTAATAACGGGATTAATTTTCCCCAGGTTCCTCAGGGCCACCGCAACTGCAACAATAACCGCCAAGTAGATGACTACCGGCAAATATGTAGACTCCGCTGAAATGTTGGCGCCCCAAAATGTGAACCCGGGCAATAATCACAGATCCGCACCCTCAAAAGCCGCTCGAAAAGGGACGATTCTCATAGTAAAAAATCCCAAACCCATCCTGTACTGAAACTCCGTAAACCCGTAAACTCCTACCCCCCCCCCCCCCTCCCCCTTCACGCCACACTCTTCCCCCCAGCCCCCTCAACAACCTTCCTAACCTCCTCCTTGAGCTCGGGAAACCTTGCCTTCATCTGCTGCGCCAGCACATCGCGGAACCTAGCAAACGCCTGGCGCTTCCCATTCATGAGCTGATTCTGCTTCACCACCAGCTCCACAAACTCTCGTGTGTAGATATCTGGGTTCCGTCCGTCTTCAATGTACTGTATCACCTCGCGTGGTAACGTCACGTCCGCGATCGCCGGGGATGATGCCGACCCGCCGAGTTTCTGGAATTGATCGACGAGGTCTTTACTACCCAGGATTAGCTGGGGGGAGTGAGGGGTGGAGGTGAGGAGGTGAGGGGGGAGAAACATTGTGCCCGCGACTACATCGCTAGATTCGGGTCCTTCGAAACCGTGCACGCGTACTAGGAGCTCGAAGAGGGTTTGGATGATTCTTTGTGTGTCGCCTGTGAGTCGTTAGTCGTGGGGAGAGTTGGAGTCGAGGGAGTCGGGAGTAGTACGTTCAACGGCAGAAAGGGGTCCTGCACTGGTGGTTGGTGGAGCCATAGGTTTTGCAATGACAGTGAAGCACTCTAGTACGCAGTGGGAGAAGCGTATGGGGTTTAGGTGAATAGCAGAGGGCTTGGCAGGTACAAAGCTCGCACTGAGCTCGCAATATGATGAAATACCACCACAATTTATAGACTACCACATGAATCTTTATTCGCGTCTAATGCACGTAGTCATCTACTATGATCTCGACGGGGCAATCCTGAAAAATGCTGGTGTCAGAAGCAAGGTAAAAAACAAAATGCATAAAAACGGAAAAGAAAAAAGCCATAGCAGAATCCGCATCGCATAGGTAACATGAATACGAGTAGCATAAACACAAAAGCTCCCAAGTCCTTCAGTCAATCAATCTTTGTAGCTGCTTCTATGTCTACACATGCTCGATAGGTCCTTCTGGTAAAAGAGAATCGCGAGTCACGTCATCGCCTGATCCATCCACGTCTTCCGACATCTTGCGGCTACCAAGGCAGCACCGGAGTGGTGGCTGGACGAGTTCTATTGTGCCATTAATAACTACCCCATTTCAAACTCCCAAGGATAAACTCACCATTGAACAAGAAGGTGCCATAAACGAGAAGTGCAAATCCAACGATTTGCAACCATTTGAACGACTGTCCACAGTCAGCATGCATCCCTCTATCCCATGCTCAAATTCTCCAGAATAAACTCACCTCCCAGTGAAGAGCCAGTGACACAATCCAGATAAACAGCGTACGGCAGGTATCAATAATACTCCTCGCAGTCGCTGAGATGGATCTAGTGACCGAGATACCAAAGAAGTTGAATCCTCCGATGGAAACCATAATCGCCAACGACGATATGGCAACCTTAGGATAATTTGTCATTTCCTTCCACCCCTCAACAGCATTAAAGTATCCATGCTGCCCCTCCGGAGTGACGCCGATAGTGAAGTGTAAAATTGCCATTCCCAGCACTGTCACCAAAAAGCCAAAGACGCCCTCCCAGCCCACTACCTTCAGAGGCTCAAGCGAATACTTCTCCAGAACCCACTCCTCAACCACAAACTGTGTTGCTGTAAAGACCTGTGCAAAAGCGATTAACAGCACACCGATCACGGTACTGACAGCCGGCGACAGATTCCCCATTCCCTTGCCCTGCATATCTGCCTTGATACGATCGTCTGGAGACGGGTCCTTAAACAAAGCACCCGCGAGACCGACAATGCCCACACCAATGACAACCACAAAGAGTGCGAACCACTGGAACGGGTGAAGGACTCGCTTCAAGAAGATGACACTAAACAGTCCAACAAAGAGCACCAAAGCGCCACGGGTCATCTGGTAGATACTCGCCGCGACAAACAGCAAGCCGACGTTCATGAGCGTGGTACCCGCGATATCGCAACAAGCTGGGATGGCAAGTAGGAACACCTTAAGTCCCGATATCGGGATGCGCCCTTCGTCCCTAGGTGTGAGTGCCTTGATAACCGGGTTTCCATCGCCGTCCCTCTCCTCGTCGTCCGGTCCAACTGGTTGGTATCCGGCATGTTCGCGGCGTTTCTGACGATACAATCGGCGAAGCGAGAAACAACCGACAATTAACCAGCATCCTGTACGACCGTCAGAATACGAGCAGAACACCCCCTGTGAATTCTTGTGTAAATACCCATTTCTCCAATAAACATCTGGAGTCTAGTGGAATATGCCCAATCAGCAAAGGCCCTCAAGATCGCTATCTTATCTCCCCGAGCTCACTCACGTCTGCATCACGGGTTGCTCAAAAACATGTTGCTTCGCAGGGTCGGGGTCGTCGCAGTTCCGAACACATTGCATATCCTGGTATTTCGTCAAGAGGGTGTTTGCGACTCCGGTCACCAGCATCTAAACCCGCGGATTCTCCCGGTCAGTGACTGCATAGATAGATAGCTAGTAGGGCACCCACGCCAGAGACAAGAGCGATGGTAATGGCGCGAGACATGGCGAGGCGAGTAGAACTCCTTCGACCAGGCCTGATGGCGATAGGAATGGCCTTCTCGAAGAACGGAGAAGGTAGAGAGATGGATGGTCGGTTGTTGGTGGTGTGGAAGAGTCCGGCTGAAGTGTTGTCAGAAGCTGTTCATAGCTCCCGCCAGCCCCAGATCGTATCGAGCATGACCAGGTGACACAAGCACACGTTCCTGGTCTTTGAATAGAACAAAGCGAAATTCGCCAATTTAAAAGGGATAAAAAATACAGTAGAAAGGAGTCCCGTATGAATACCACAAACGAAAAGTGAACCCCCAAATCGCTGCCGTAACTCCGTACATTTTCCAGCTTCAAGTTTCCATTCCAATGACAGCTGAGTCGCAACGATAACGACGACAATCTCCTGTGACGACAGCTGTAGCCTTATAAGTCCCAGGAAACAATGCCAAAAGACCAGCTATTCACCAACACTTCCTCTGCCTTTATAAGCCATATCGCCCATCACACCTTCACAGGCTCTCACCCGGAATTCACATCAAGATGCCACGCAATCCTACCTTCTACCGCCCTGCTTCGCACCCTCCGAGACGATGGTTTCTTTGTATGTAGTGTCAGTCACTACCATGGTTTCACCAGCAAATGAATCAACTTACCCTTCACCTTCTGTTTCCCACTCCTAACAGCCCCACCAGCCCGTAGAAGTTCAGTAGCTTGCTCCTTCCCCTTCGCAGCCACCGTTACTTTACTTTTGCCTTTGATCTCATCCGCGGGAGCTGAAACTCTGCTTCGAGCATTCCCTCTACCCGCCTTCTCAGCAGCAGGAGCAGGAGCAGAAGCATACCCCGCCTTCCCTGTACCCACGCCTCTAGAAGCACACCTCTTCCTCTCCACCTTCGGATCGTCAAGCCTAATATGATGCACCGGCACAACATCGCCCACATACTCTTCCGAGTCCTCATCCATATCATTGCCCACGATCCTACACTCTAAGTATCTTCCGATCTTTTCGCTCGTGGGGTGTTGGTACATGGAGTCGACCTCGAAGATGCGGAATGTAGGGCGCTCTGTTGCCAGCATTTCGTAGATTGGTGGTGGAATACGTGGTGGTGGTTGGGAGTGGATTAGTGGAAGGTGAGCTTGATGGTGGTGTGGTTGGAGAATGAAGGGTCCAACACAAAAGAAGAAAGATTAAGGTTGGTCGCGACTGGAGCAAGTTAGTTGTTTTCAAAATTGATGGGGAAGAAAGTCAAAAGCTAAGACTAAAGCTTTAAGCCTGTTAGAAAGGGCCCAAAGTATGTGAAAGCAAACTATATTACCGAGTGACATCGCGTGCATTCTACGAACAAAGGAGCAAAATTTGACTGTAAGTCCCGCTTCAACTCTTGTACATCACAAGTAAAAGCATTCAGGTAACAATACGAAGAATGCTCCTCACCACCCACCATGGCCAGCAAGTTGGTGATCATCCAGCCAAAGAAAATGACATAAGAGAGCAACTGATATCAACCAACCAGCCATGCAAATGATCCCGCCAAACCCCAAAAATCTAACTTATAGAGCGCAAATCCAAAAATAAAAAAACACCAATAGTCCAGACGTCCCCAAAAGCAACATCCCCAAGCACCCGGAGCCATCCCCCCACAAAAAGAAAAAGGTCATATATATAAGCCTAGTCAGTCCAGCCGTGTCCCCATCTCACATAATAGAACAGAGTCTACTACCACCCCCCCTCCGCCTACTACCACCCGCATCGTCGTCCAGCCCATTCAAGTTCCTGGCTCTTCTCCCTCGTCGCCCACTAGCACTCGCCTCCTCACTAGCCATCATGAATTGCGCCCACTTTTCCTCCAAAAGACCCGCCTTGTTGATATCCCCCCTTAACACCAACTTCGTGTGTTCATCCACCGTCTTCTGGTATTCATAAAAGCATTTAAGCAGGACCAGCCCTGGTTTACTCGGGTTCTCCCTCATGTACTTGGTATTCCGACTCAGGATCTCGCGAACGCCGGTCCAAGTTATATTCGAGCAATCAAAGACGACCATGCGGAGAGCAACATGAGATGCCGGACGGGACGTAATAGGCCAATGCACGGGGCGCTGGCGAACGACATTGGCAGCTTCCGCCAACGTAAGATCCGAAACTCGGGCTAAAAACCATAATTAGTCTCAGAAATCATGGCTACTTCATCACGAGGCATACTATTATCCATTTCCAGATTCCTCAGCCTCTCACACTTCCGCAGAAGTTCCATCATTCCAACATCACCCATATTCTCACAGGAATTGACCTGCAAATGCACCAGCTTCTTGGCCGCTGGACCTCTCGCAATATTGATTAATGTGGTATTTGTAAGCTCCAGACACTCCTCCACATCTAGGTGCATCAGTTTTGGTAGCGTGAGCAAAAGCTCTGCAAGTCCAGCGTCCGTAAGAGAAACGATATTCCCCAATTCCAGCCTCTCCAAACATGGGACGTTGCCGGAGAGATGCCGCAGCGCTTCGTCAGTGAGTTGCGTACATTTCCCAAGATCCAAATGAACAAGCTTCCTCGGGGGAGCAGTGCTGCGGTTTGTGAAGGGGTCAATTTCCGGATCAACATCTTCTACCAGGAGACGTATAAACTCGTCTGTGACACCGGCTGCATCTCCAAGATGTAGCCTTTCCACTTTATTTGTCCTGAACAGGGCCTGGAACAACCCAGAGTCGTTTATTTGTAGCTCGCAAGCCTTCAGTTCCCGCAAATTTTTACATCCCTCCACCACCCGCCTAAGTCCCCGCCCGTCCGTGTTGGTGCAGAACGATACATTCAAGCTCTCAATTTGATGGCAGCTCTGCGCTAGCATACGGCAAGTAGAATTCGTGACGGCCGACAGTCCAGAGAGGTTCACATGGACTAGCTGTGGATTTCGCATAATGATGAAATGTACAATAGGCTTCTCGAATTTGCAACCTTCCAACGACGCAGAGAGGAGATTCCTGCAAGCGTTTGCCACGGTTTCAACCCGCCAATCCATCTGAAGCTGAACACACCCACTAGAGCAAGCAAGCAGCCGCGAAAGTCAGTCCAACCAAGAACGACGGTTTCCGCAGCTCTAGGGGATTTGTAGTTCGCACCGTAGGTTCAGGTGTCTGACAAAAGAACCCGCGGAAACAATCAGCTGTGCAAGCTGTTCCACGGGTATGCGATTGTAGAATTCGGAGGCGTCGAGTGTTTTCCATAGCTGTCCGTCGTAACACAACCGCTGGAATTCCTTCGAAACCTATCCACCGCCAATCATCTCAGTCAACTTGTATTTTCCCCGCACGCAAACACCCACACCCACTTACCGAAGAGCACTTAACAAGCTCCCTGGGATTTATCCAGCTTAAAACCCCCATTTTTATCTCGTCCGGCAAGTTATCCCATTTCGTCTCTTGCTTCTTCTTCTTCTCACTCGTCTCGTTCTCGTCATCGCAATCCACAAACACCTCCAACGAGCTGTGCATTGTCGCAAAAAAACCTGACCCAGTTTCCTGACTCTCTTTGTAGCTACCATCCGCAACAGATTCCGACGCCAATGAGACGCAGCTAACACTCTGTTTGTCGTCGAGTGCCGGTAACTGTTCCGCTTTCGTGAGCGTCGGCGAAGATGCAAAGCGGGTGATACGGTTCAGGAGTCTTCGCCGTCTGCTTTTAGCACCCACGGGAAGCTTGATTTCTGCGGTGTCCCAGGCGGTTCCCCGGTTCGGGAGTCGTGGCCGGTGCATTGCGAGAATATATCTCTACCCAGTGAAATGATATTCTGTCGCGCAAAATAAATTCCCACAAGCCGCTGCTCGCCGAAAAGGACAATAGGAAAATAAATAAACAAGGGAGAAATTGAGCAAGCTGCCGTCTCTCTGGCTTAAATATCTCCGGCGAGTGAGGGGAGGGGGTTGGGTAGGTGTCGAAGAACGTAAGAGTGAGCTTCGAGACTCGACTTCCACCAGCGCACAGAAAACCAGAAATAGTTACACCAAGAGGAAGAAGGAGAGTTTCGACTTTGGTTAGTTGGCGGTACTAAGTTATTAGGAAAACGTTTGTGAGAGGCTCAATATGTAAGGTTCCTTTGTTTGTGTTTGTTGTTCGACGACACCCAGTGGAGATGCGGGTTCTGCCGACCAAAAAACAAAAAGCGAGGGATACTGTATCCGATTCGCCTTTTGGGCAAACCCGGCGGGTAAGAACTAGGTGGGTTGTCGGTACTTGGTTGTATGTATTGGCGTACCTGTCGAAGGAGGGGTTATGTGGGGTGAGGATTGGAAACAACAAAGATCTTGTGTCCCCTGGAGCCTGCTTTAAGAACCTTTTTCACAACTTACAAGCAACGAGGAGAGATGGAGCCATGTGTTGAAATCTTCCAGCGCAAGAGGAACAGCTGCCTATTCATAGGATGAGTTTTTTTTCATATCTGCCCAGAAGCCACAAGTGAGGAGGGGGTGGAAGTGGTGGTGGTGGGGTACCTCCACCTGGGTACATCTCGCCTCACACAAGCATCTTCATCGGCTGATATGGTCACGAACGAGACAGAAACCCTGCATAAAATAAATAGAGCTGCCCGTGACTATTCTAACTGTTTTTATGGTGTGATTCCGAATAGAGGATTGTGATCGCTTCGTGCGGTCTCTTCATGTGCCCACTACGGTTCACGGACTCCTTGAAGCTCGAAAAGCTAGGAGAGCTCCTAGGTACTCTAAATTTCAGCTCTTTCAAGGGCAGGCACGAGGTAATGCTTTTGGACTAAACTCCAGCTATTTCCGCTGTTTCACCATCACCGCGACCGCACTAGAATGTCGGGGGAATATGGATACCAATACTGGTAGCTTGCTCCTGGGCGACTAAACTTAAAGTTGTAAATTAGGACTGATTATCTATACTAGTATACGTACTCTACAACACCGAGCATCTCCCCCGAAACATCCCCAGACGTGGAAATACCTGGCGCCAGTAAAGCAGGCTGGTAGGGCAGCCTGCCCTGTAGGTTTATTCACTCAGAACCCAAACCAGACGTCCCTTCACTGGACCTCAAACTACAAATGCAAACCCAACACAAACTCAAAGAAAACGCCGTCTACAGTAGAACAAACATCCATATCTATGCCTTCAAATCCGTAACCTCCAGTGGTTTCTTCCCCACCAACCCAAACCCTGGGTCTGGGCCTGTTCTGTGCTTCCTAATTTCTGCCCCACCGCTCTCCAACAGCTCAGGCAATAACCTGCTAATGACCAGATCAATCAATCTGACCACTAGCACCTTATTGATTTCCTTCTCCCCAAAAGCATCCAGCCAATTCCTCCCCACCTCCTTTGCCATCTCTTCTCTATCCATACCCTTCCACCACATGTTTGTTACTGTCCTCGGGACCACATCCAGCAAGACCAACTCCGTCTCCGCCCTGATGATTGCCTTTTGCTTTTCCGAGGGATACTTCCGTGGCGGCCCTAGCGCATCACCGGGGAAGAGCGCTGTCCGTGCTAGCTTTAGCATACCAACAACCAGCTTCGGCGACGAGAGATGGGGGTAGATTTTAGAGATCAAAAGATCGTCGAGGAGGGCTCCGACAGTGGTGGCGCGGGATTCAAACGGTTTTGATATCAAGCGAAGCGTGGCCGGGAGCCAGGGTTGTAGGGCGCGAAGATTGAAAAATGTAGAGACGCAAGACGGAAGTGCGGTACGGATTATAGGCCTCCGTTTATTGGGACGTGGCGGGAGAGGGTTTAGTAAGATGTAGTGAAACGACGCAAGGACGGAGTATAGAGTGCTGAGGGCTTTAGCGAATAAACTGAAGGAGCGTTCAAGGGCGTTGCGAGGCGGCGGTAGTGGACGCGGAGGGTCAGGCGGCGGTGATAGTCGTACTCCGGGCTTGACAGAACCTCGTCTAGGAGTAGGACTAGGCTCGGGTGGCGGGGGCACCAGGTCTGGCCGCAGCTGTCGTACCGCTGTCGCGATGAGCTCGTAGATCATGAAGGGCTCACTGAGCTTGTCTAAGACATTCCCGAAGACTAGAGAAGACAAAATCTCCCTCAGCAACGTGCGCTCGCAACCACTCTCCAGGTCTTCCGTCGGGAGCAGGATCGCCAGTATTCCATCAGAGACAAGTTTCATATACAGCCGTTCGCTTTCGGTAGGATTCGTCCACGCGGGATGAGGCTGGTAGCTCCGAAAGATCTCCGGAAGGGTGAGGTGCGGCGTAAGAGCTGTGTTGTGCCGAGCAACAGCTCTGCGGTAGTCTAGACAGCACACACGTTAATTCCCCGTCAAACACCACGAGCACCTTCGAAACCGGTTTGAGTATACCTCTCACATGTGCATCCAGAATCGCCGGAACCTCATCTAGCAGTAGCACCTCCAGATCCACCTCCCTCAGCCTCTCCTGCAGCGACCGAGTGCAGTGTGCAATCAACGCGATAACCTCGTCAAGAAACGCATGGTCATTCGATATCTCTCCATACCACGAGAGGATAAAGTCTCTGGCTATGATAGCGATGAAGGCATAGAGTTGGACATCGACTTCGGCGGAGCTAGTGAGGGCTGGCAGCAGCTCCTCGAGCGGAGTAGTTGGCGGAGAGTGGGTGCAGAGCACGCGTCGAATAAGCAGGAGAGTTCTCTGATCGAGTTCTTCGGTGGTAGCGGGAGAAGTCGGGCGGGTCTTGTTCATTGTCCGCGGGGCATTTCCGTGTTGTGATGATGGTTCCGCAGACAAGTATTCGAATGTTTGGGGGTACTTAGGCAGGCGTTTGGGGCGGCTATGATGGCACTCTGACCTGTCACTGGCTGGGCACGAGACAAACACCCGTATTGACCAATCACCAGATTCCCACGAATACAAACAAATTGTGCCCGGTGATATTTGGCTAGGATTAATCGCTCTGAAAGCACTCCCGAACAGTGAATCTATGAAAACAATGCAATAAGTACTCTATGAAGGTGTCCACATCCCTTATGCTACATAGATGAGTGATATCCACTAGGAATCAACTAGAGTAGTCCTCACCAGCATGGACTCTATAATCGTTGCTATGCCATCCATCTACTCTTTCATTTTTATTGTCTTCTTGCTCGGTATATGTGGATAGATGAAGCAAATCCCCCAGAAGTGCCGTACTTACCATCAATGCCACCAGTCACTGGGCCAACCTACTCCCCTCATCTGCTGACCTCCCTCTTACAACTCACGTTATGCGTGATGCACTCTAACGCACACATTGGTAGTCTGTGCCATGCGGCACAAAGCCCGCCGCACAGACCGACCGGACTAGCCACCGCACCACCGGCGGCGTCCACATGCCGAATCACACACAGCGGGCACCAGTGGCCGCCGCCGCCAGCACACATGTGGGTAGGTCCCCTTCACAATGGCCGTGCACAACCGATGCGTATGCAAGGACTTCATTCACAGCACAGCGGGAAGCATGATATTTGCCAGTAGAACAGCATCGTTCAATTCCACAACCATAGTCGGCAGGTATAAACGAACGAACGGCTAACTACCCCCTCCCCTCACCCAACATCCTCCTCCCTTTCTCCCGAGCCCTGATTTTACCCAACGCTCCACGCTCCAACCAACCAAATTTATCTCCCTCAGATTCAGCTAAGAAGTAAAGGAGATGATTTCCGCTTGTTACCCAAGCCAGTGAAGGCTTAGAAAACATGCATGATGAATATAAACCATCGAAGAACCGAAACATAGGCAAGAGAAGAAAAGGGAAAGAGAAAGAGAAAAGTATAGCATCCACCCCTAGATGCCACCAGGCAGAAAGATCAACTGAATGACTCCACCGTGGTTTCCTTTCTCTCGCAAAACCCCACTTTTCGTCTTATTTGCTCCATTTCGCCCTTCTTTTCATTTTTCATCCTTTTTTTGTGGGGATTCTCCCCTTCCACCGAATGTTAGTTCCTCCCATCGCCTAATGAGCATTGCTTCCCCCTGCTCATATACTGTAGTAGACATAAGACTATGCCTGAGGTGTAGAGTGGAGATATTAAAAGGGAATAACAGAAGAGATAATAAAAAGCCCCCATACAGACAAAAAAGATGATATCAATGTGCCTGTTGAAGCCACGATGCATGCCTAAGGTGAAAGAAAAACGAGAACGAAACTCTCGCAGATACTAAAAATGCTGCTATGAAAAGATAAAAGGGGAAAAAAAAACGGCGCAACCAACCAGTCGGTTGAAACCTAGAATCAGAGAAAGACTGCACACCCTACCACTTTATGCAACGAAAATACCCATAAACAAGAACCTGCGAAATTTATCATCAATAACTCAGGAACAGAAAAGAAAATAGACCCATAAACCCCATAAACCCAAACGCCATGTGTGCTTCAAACAGAACTGAGTTTGACCAAAGCCTCTACCGCCTCTCTCTCTTCCTTCGCCCTCTTTTGTTGCGGACTTTCGGACATGCCCATTCCTTTTGGCCACTGGACGAAACCCGACGCTGGTGACCTGGTGTAGCTGTTGCCCCAGCCATCAGATGTGATCGGTGAGACTCCATGCCGTCGAAGGGCCGCCGCCCCCATCTGTGCCCAGTCTTCTTCATCGGTCATGTCATCGTCTTCGGACGTTTCGCTAGAGGAATTTTCATCCTCCAACATCACATCCTCCATGTCAACATCGTGAGGGTCTTCCTCCTCCGATTGCACGAATATTCCAGACTCCCGATAGCTGTTCGACTGTCGTACATCTGGCGCGTCCCCCGCATAACCGGGAAGTGCGCCATCTCTCTCAAATCGCGTTGCCGACAATGGCGGAGAAATAGGCGTCGTAGTCCGCGGAGGGTCCCCCTTCTTCCTTGCATCCCACCGTCCCCAGCCAACCTTCTCAAAGATCACGTCTCCGTCAACTCCTCCAACTTCACCCATCACTCCGCTGCACCCTCCGCGTCCCTCCAAAGCTCCAACAACAAGCCTCCTCTGCTTCGCCGGCGGTATGGTGCTGAATCCCGGAAGGGTGGATATGAGATGGGCGGTGATATACCGGATGGCCAAAGGGCCGTGCTGCAGCAAGATGCCAGGGAGGTAATGCTTTGCGATTAGAACCGGAGTAATAGAGCTCGAAGCTTCAGCAAGCAACTGGAACATCGGCTTCGTGCCTTGGTCAGAAGCCTTCGCTTCAGTAACGTTGATTCCGCCAAGGTGATCGACGCTAAAACCGGGTTTGCGGTAGTGATGAACGGATCCTCCTGCAGAAGAAGCATGGGGGGACTTGAAGCTATGCTGGAGCTTAGCAGCGTCAAGGATGATATCGGCGTCGCTACCGCGGCAGTACGCGTTTGGGATGGAAACCGAGTCGCTCTTCATTGCGACTGCCTTAGCAGCAGCTTCAAAGACAGCGGCGGTGAGTTGGGAGGCCATGATTGCGATTTCGAGGTTTGGAGGAGTGGTGTATTAACTGGTGAATTTCTGCTAACAGATTTAAATCAGCAACCCGCCCATAACACTGCCGCCGTGCGACATCTTTCAGTAATTTCGAAGTCAGAGAATAACGAGGAATATTTGGTGGTGAAGTAGTGTTGATATTCGAGAGAACACGCGTATTACTCACATCGGCTAGTGACGAGAATATTTGATTCGGCGGTAGCGGGTAACGGGAAGTTTTGGTAGTAAACAACACAGCAACAAATAGTAAAATAAATATAACAAATAAATGCTCGACTGAAAGCTCTTCTGTACGTGTCCTCGCTGTCTGACGAACTGGTGATTCTGTTGATATGGCGTATTATCTATCGCTGGGGGTGGGAAAGAAAAGAAGAGAAGAAAAGGAAGAGGAAGAAAGGGAATCCGGAACAGAGTAAAGGAGAAGGAAAGAGCTCCAGAGCCGTGCCCCATGTCATAATCAGAAAGGCTTGGAAATAATCTGGAACAGCACGAACCATCCGCCGATTCAGTGATTGGACGTTCCACAGAGATGGGCTGCAGGGGTGTGGTCCGTCATTCCTGACCACCAGAACCACCATCACCTCAACCAAGGAAGCTGTCGAAAAACGCGGCCTCACCCACTCAGTTGTGGGGCCCGGATAGTCCTCCATTCAGACTAGGTGACGTTGAGGGGAAACACCATTGCGGTGCCACCACGCGGAAAGGCTCGGGGTGAGCGGGGGGAAACGAGAGGAGCTTCTTCGCGAGCAGCTTCCGCTGAAGTTCATGAAGTATAAATTGGGGACATGTTGTCCTCATACTTTGGGGCCTGCGCAGACACCTTGGTGACTTCATCATCAGTAGTATGTACCAGTACCTGGTCCCACTGTCTATACCGCCCAAGGTACACACACAAGAGGCAGTATTGCTCTGCCCTGCCTAATGTGTAGAGGCACAGGCGTGGGTGGCGGATGTGGACAGCCGTGGAGGACAATAGGTAGGAGGCTATCTCAGCTACCTATCTCCACGAAGGTCCCCGATCTCGGTACTGAAGTCCGGGCATGTTACACAGACACTATTGACCGAGGGCGGCCGAGATATGGAGGCGCCAACGTGAATGCCTATCTGTCCAATGAGATAGCGCATATCACTTCCTCTTCCCTAGTGCTGATCACGACATCGTCGCTCCGTGCCTACTCCGGAATAATTTGGTGGTAATGAGCGGGCACGTACTGATGGTGGGCTGTGTGTGCTCGATGTAATACGAAAAGCGCTCGCTGAGTTCGAGGCAATAACGTCGGACGCCTTATCAGCCATTTCAACTTGCATTGGGGGTATTAGTGTCTCGATCAAGAACCGACATGGCCCGAGAAGTTCCCGAGAAGGATTTTGGTCGATGTTAGAGGGGATGGTGAGGGGGTATGCGGTCTAACGGCCTCTTCAGCTAAGATGGTAGCGACATTTCAGCTAACTGGGGATTTGCAACTAGAGTTCCCCACGAGGAGCTCGGAATGCATCGGGGAATTGGCGCTCAACATCTCGACGACAGCGGGGATTTTATGGTCTCTGACGTAGGGTATAGTTTAGGCCTCACTACTTTGCGCCGCAATCGGGACCCTTCAGAGCAGCTCATTAGAACGTTGACCGTCCGGGCGATAGAGATTTTTTTTCAAGAAAGCCGTTCGAGATGAGACCCACCGAGATGAGACCATCGGTCGTACGTGTGACCACTCTTCGCTCTTGCGGCCCTTGATCCGGCTGTCTGCACCCTAATAGACAGATAGTGTTGGTGTGCTTGCGTGTGTCAAGAGATTCGCTGAGCTGAGGTAGGTGGGATGGTGATCTGTGTGTGACGCCCAGGATGTTTCTCGTCATGTGAATTCGCGTTCCGTCGCGACTCCCTTCGACCCAACGTAAACAATAACTTTAAAACCCCTAATCCCACCCCAACACCCCGCATGCGTCTAAGGATGCCTGGCAAGATCCTCTGCATCGCCGAGAAGCCGTCTATCGCCAAAGCCGTTGCCAGTCACCTCAGCGGAGGCCATCTATCCGTAGTCTGTACACTCCCCGCGCGCCCCTCCTTCGGCACGTGTTGATTTCCTAGAGTTCTACGCGAAACAAATATGTCAAGAACTACGAATTCACCTATAACTTTGCGCCACCATGGGGCCAATGCAGCACCGTCATGTCCTCGGTGCTGGGCCATACTGTTGACTGGGATTTCACAGCGGTGCATCGGAAATGGAATTCATGTGCTCCAGGCCAGCTCTTTGATGCGCCTACTGAGAAAATCATCAAAGTACACCCATACGACACCCTCCTCTACACGGCATACTGACGGCCTTTTGCGCAGGACCGAAAAGACATCGCCGACAACATCTCCGCGCAAGCCCGCGGCGCTAGAGCCCTCTTCATCTGGACCGATTGCGACAGGGAGGGCGAATACATAGGAACCGAAGTCCGAGATATTGCGTTACGAGCTAATCCCAACCTCGAAGTCAAACGTGCAAAGTTCTCCAACATCGAGCGCGCACATATCCTCCGGGCGGCACAGCGCCCTGTACCTCTTGACGACCTACAAGCCGCCGCAGTTGCTGCGCGTATCGAACTTGATCTAAGAATTGGAGCGGCGTTTACGAGGTGGCAGACTTTATCGCTGCAGGGGGTTGGAGGGTTGGAGGAGAAGGTTATTAGTTATGGTATATTCCTTTGAGAGAAGCAGAGGAATAATAGCGAGTGCTAAAAGGTTGTGGTTAGGATCTTGCCAGTTCCCAACGCTGGGCTTCGTGGTGGATAGATATAAACGGGTCAAGAACTTTGTGCCTGAGTCCTTCTGGTCAATCAAGGTGATGCATAAGAGGGATGATATCAACGTCACCTTCAACTGGGATCGAAATAGGTTATTTGACCGCATGATCACCACAATATTATTTGAACGGTGTCTTATGGCCAGGACTGCACGAGTGACGGCCGTCGTGACGAAGCCCACTAAGAAATGGTAAAGCCCATCTTTTCCTATAGATATCACAACTAACAGCCTCCAGGAAACCACTACCACTAACCACAGTAGAGCTTCAGAAACTAGGCAGTAGATTCCTCGGTCTCACCTCTAAAGTAGTGATGGAAGTACATTTCACCACCACCTTCCTTCCTTCCTTCTCTTCTAACACCCCAAGGTTGCAGAAAAACTCTACACCAGCGGATACATAAGCTATCCCCGCACGGAAACCGACCAATTCGACCGCGGCATGGACCTACGAGCCTTAGTAGAAAAACAAGTCCCAAGCACAGACTGGGGCCAATTCGCAACCCCGTCCCTCTCTCCCGTGCC
>Ga0307515_10011780_pt1 | contig 16551 bp, 3 predicted proteins | sample 17_EM_MG_FD_194513 | JGI IMG/M metagenome (GOLD analysis project Ga0307515, IMG submission 194513) | Populus trichocarpa ectomycorrhiza microbial communities from riparian zone in the Pacific Northwest, United States - 17_EM | ecosystem: Host-associated > Plants > Roots > Unclassified | place... | reverse complement strand
CATCTCCCAAGACATGTAAGATTACAGATACGTAATTGAAGAGCAGACTCCGTCCACCGTTAATGAGATGCCGGATTGTCATATCCAGTAAGGATTCTCCCTCCGATTTGTCCAGTATACGCACATCGAAGTGGCTGAAATGCATATTACCAATTAGGGCAAAAAGCGGTATAACCCATGCAAGAATACCAGCAATTACGCCCCACTTGCCGTATGGTGTCCACCCTGTTCCGCATTTCTCATAGCATTGTGGGAGGCTCATAGTGCTCATATTCTTAGGGAATGTAGTTGAGCAAGTCTCGGTTCCGATAAAGTTTCCTTTGCGGGCGATGGCAGATGCCGGGGTGCATAGGAAGAACGGATATGACTGTAGTATTTATGCCTAGCACGGTGGGAATTTCTCCTCTAGAATTTAGGACCGATCGAGGTTAATCTAGATTTCAAAGATATTTCACTAAAATGCACCTTCGGTAGAAGACAAAGACAAGACCGTAAATAAAATACCCCGGGCAGAACGATATCGTCGGGAGCAAAACGATTGATGACGTTAGGCCGTGGAGTGTTTATAGAAGGAGTTAGAGCAGAGGGAATGAAATGGGTCAAAGAAAAGGTGGTACACTTGGTGATGAGAAAGCATGGAAATTGAGCGTTGGCCAAGTACGATCTATACTAACGCAAGCTGAAAGACACAGCCAGAGCTTTCAGGTAACACCGAGGGTTAGGAAGAGACAAAGATGCGTAGTGATACACCGGCTAGCCACCAATATTCTATATCTGGTATGTCCACCATGTCGCTAATACATCGAGCGGCCCTACGGTGAAGAGGAAGCTCGCACAGCCACAGAGCTGAAACGTCACGGCTCTTCCGACCCCTCCGCGCGAACAGATGCGGCCCTGACAGTGAGATGGCTTATAAGTGGCTTGCTTGGGCCTGTAGTGTGGAACTGTTGAACTCGGGAATTAAGGCTGGGTGCTTAAGTCTTGACAACCCCTGGAAATCGTCGTTGGTGGCTATCCAATTATAGAATCCGCCGAGCACATCCGCCACCCTAGCACGCTCATCGACGACACGCCATTCTTCACTGTACTTTATATGTCCGATATGCACCGTATTGTGTCTTCCATAGCCGCTCTCTATTATGCAGCTTCTTCGAATCTCATTAGACGAATGCCGTGATCTTTCATAATTAGGGCTCGTTTACTACCTTTTTTTCACCTGTTCGCGCCACCTGTTCGTCGCCCAAAAACCCCACCTGGAACGAATAGGTGGATATTTCCAGGTCGATCAAATATCCAACAGGTAGGAGCTGCTTGTTTGCCTCACCTGTTCGGTTTCCACCTGTTGGGCCGTCTTGGCAGCTGGAATTAATGTTCCACCAGGCCTTGCCGCTATTATAGTTAAAAGTAGTATAGATTGCGCGATTTTGCCCACCTGGGTACCGAACAGGTGGAATTCCACCTCGATTATGATGGTTTTTTGAAGGATTGGACACATCACATGATTCTAGTTTATTTGTATCGGGGTTTATGTTAGAGATTTAAAACAAAAATTAATTTGGTAATGGTGCATTCAGCGTGAACGGCTTCTAAGTTTAGAGGGGTCAAACGGGAATGCTGGCTTCTCTCGGCTCTGGACAGTCCTAGGCTTTAGAATAGCTTGATCGTAGACCATCGAATATGAATTTATAAGTCCCTCGACAGTATCCGGCTTTAGTCAAGCTCCGGGGAATTGCCAGAGTTGATTGTGTTAGAAGATAATATATGCAACAATGGTGTTGTGTCTTGGCCCTCGGCGGGGCGGAATTTCCAGGCCCCGAACCCCTGTTCTTGGCTCAGACGTGATTCTGTTGGTGCGGATTTTCAATCGGTCCGCAAGCTGACTAACTACATTTGAAGCAATTAAGGCCAGAGGCGCACCTGTGACTTTAACTACGATTACCGAAATAATCTATAACGAAAACTCCCCTCACCAAGGTCCATTTCCGTCTTTGGACCTAAGCAGCCGCCGCTTTAACCTGAGCCGAGGGTGAGCAGCCCTAAGCATGCCCTAAGCGCGCAAGGGGTGGGCCCTTGGGGCCTAAATTTGGGAATCGGCTAAAGATGCCCAATATCGCCTTGAACCAAAATTTCGGCCAAGACTGCTGCAACTTAGCTACCCCTTAAAACCTATTGCTAACGCATTTACGCTTAACCTAGCTTTAACGTGACCGAGCGGCTTGTGCACGCGACCGGCTCGTGCACGCTTTTCCCTACCAAAATTTGGTAAAATACACATTTTTTAACTACCTATAGATAAATAACTATAAGAGCTATTAAGATAAAATTTTAAATATATAAAATTTAATACTTAAATAATGTTTTTATGTAAAAAGATTATAATATATTATAATATATATATACTTAAAATTAAGTTAAAATAGTACTTTTTTAATTAAATTTATATTTATTAATAAAGCTATTAATAAGGCTATTATATAGCTATATTATATTATATTTATTTATTTACTATATAAGTAAGTTTTTTTAATATATAGGCCGCTGGTTTATTTATATAATTGGTTTGAATATAGTACTAAAGACTATTTAATAATTTTTTTAAAAAATATTTATAACTTAACTATTATAGTAGCTATTAATATAAAAGTTTAAATATGGCTTATCTTATAATAAATAAATCGGTTTATAAATTTTTTTTTAAAAAAAAGTCTTGTTTATACTATAAACTAAAAAGGGTTGCTTTTATATATGCTAGAATTTTATATTTGTTATATTAACAACAATAATAGCCTTAATTATATTTTAAATACCTAATTTTACTTATTGTAAACCATTTTATGAGTTTAATTAATTTTATTAAAGGCTTATTTATAATATAAATATATAAGTTTTAATTTTATTAAATTTAAATATAACTTATTTAATATATAATTAATAAGCCATATAAATATTCAAAAAACTTATCTATATAATAGGTATATGTATATATACAAAATATAGCTATATAATAGCCCTATTAATAGTTTTATTAATAGATACAAGTATAATTAAAAAAGTACTATTTTAACTTAATTTTAAGTATATATATATTATAATATATTATAATATTTTTATATAAAAATATAATCTAAGTACTAAATAAGGTATATTTTAAATTATATGTTAATAGCTCTTATAGCTATTAAACTATGGGTGGTTTAAAAAGGTGTATTTTACTAAATTTTGGCGGGGAAAAGCGTGCACGAGCCGGTCGCGTGCACAAGCCGGTCGGTCACGTTAGATTTTAGGTTATTATACTATAATTACGGAGGTGCGTTTCAAAAGTCTTCGCCGCCCCTTATTAGGCGGTCTTATGGGCGGTAGCCGCCCTAAGGTTGGTAGGGCAACGGGCTAGAAGCCGCCCAATGGCGCCTAAGGTCCCCCAGAACCGGCTTAGAATGCGCCCAATTTTCGGCTATATCCGGGCTCTTTAGGCTTAACCTAGGCAGGGCCGGCAAAGACTTTTGAAACGCACCTCCGTATTATTATTAAAATTATATAAAATAGCTATATAGTGTTACGGCTCGTACAAATGCCTCTAAACCGAAGCTTGTAGAATGCTGTATTACAAAGATACTAAGCTAAGGAGAAGAGGAGAGGTATGTACAGGAGGTAGAGACGTAACATATACGCGTTATAACGCTAAGTCCCTAGCCAAACCCCTAACTAGGCTCCCTATCTAGGTTACGCGTTATAGTGCCGTAACATCACCCCCCCCTTTAAAAGAAAGCCTGCCCTTAGGCTTTATTAGAAACGAAGTAAAACTAGAAAAAAGGAGACGTAAGTGCGTTTAGACTAAGTATATAAGGCGACCATAGGTTACGTGGAAGCGCTAGAGTGGAAAGGGTAGCTGTTAAAACTCTTAGTAAGGATCTGGCTAATTAAAGAACTTTAACCGGCGGTTAAAGTTCCTAGATATCTAAAGGCCTTACGTAACGCGCAAATCTAGGTGGCCGTATATTATAGTAGGCTTTATTCCTTAGGCCTTAGGGCGTTTTTATTTCTATACTCTTCCGGTAACTTATTATCTTTATTATACTAACATTCTATCTACTTATCTAGGTATTTTAGGGGTCCGGGTAAGTTAGGATATTAATTATAGAACTCTTTAAGCTTCTAGGGGCAGCCTATAAAGTTCTAAGTAGGGTACTAGGTTAAGTCTGGGTTATAGCCCTTTTATTAAATATAGTATTTTAGCGCTCCTCGCACTAGCTTATATGCTAGTATTTCCTTAACTTCCTATTTATTATCGCCACTAACTTAAATTGGTAGGGGAGGCTCGTTCTTCTGCCTAGGTAATAGGTTACTTATAGCTTTCCGTAACTTATCCGGCGAGAAAATAGGGTAAACTCTAATTAAATCTAGGAGCTTTACCTTATATAAGTTGCCTACCTTTTTTAAAACCTTATACGGTCCTACTATCTAGTAGTCTAGCTTATAGTTAGGCCGCTTAGTCCTCTAATTCTTTATTATAACCTAGACCCTATTACTAGGGGCAAAGTTAGGTTCCTAATAGTGTTTATTTACCTACTATTCTATTAACCTTTAGGCTTTTTCTAAGTTTTTACAGGCTACCGTCCAGGCCTCTTTTAAGCGTTTGGCGTTCTACTGGGCCTTACTATAAAATAGTTTCTCGCGTATAGTCTAGGGTTCTTCTAGTCTTTTCCAGTTAAAGCTTATATAGGGTAAGTAGCCCATTTCTAGCTAAATAGGGGCAAACCCTGTGGAGTTATGGGGTAGGGTTACTTAGGTATAGTCTATTAGGGGGAGTAGTTTAGACTAGTTATTCTAAAAGTAGTTAATAAAGGGCCGGAGTCTCTGGTCTAGATACTAATATATAATCTCTATCTAACTATCTATCTAAGGGTAATACGCTATAGAGAGCTTTAGCTTAATGCCTAGAATCTGGGTAAACTTGTTCTAAAAGGCTGATATAAACTATGGCCTATAATTAAATATAATAGTATTTAGCGGTCCGTAAATTTAGTAGGCGTAATAGATATATAGCCAGGCCGCCTCTTTAGCATTAATATTCTTATAGTAGGGGATTAAAAATAGGCGCTTGCTAAAGCAGTTAACTAGGATTATAACTATATTATATCCGTTACGGTTTATAGGTAGTTTATAAAAGTCTATAAAGATATATTACTAGGGACGCTCTAGTATTGGGAGCAGTTTTAGTAGTCCTAGGGTCTTATCTCGTGGGATTATAGCTCTTTAGTAGTCGTCGTAATTCTATATATATTAATTAATATCCATAGCCATCCTAGGCTAGTAGTAGCGGCCGCTAATAATTTTATAGGTTTTGTTCTTACTAGGGTGTGCTATAAAGACTTAGTAATGGGCTTCGCGAATTAGTTTAGTCCGTAGATTATTAACATTAGGGACTATAAGCCGCTCTTAATATAGGAGCAATCCTTCCTCCGTCTTAAAATTAGGGTCTCCTCTTATAGCTTAATCGTAAAGGGCCTTTAGGGCGTTAGCCGTGCGGTTTACAGTTAGGAGGTAGTTAATTAGCCCTATTAGTTTATTTAAGGACTCCTTTATTAGTGCTAGCTTATTTTACTAGGAGTCTAGCTCCTTAAGGATCCGTAGGTTAAGCTATTTAGGATAAAAAAGCGCGCGCGTCTAGTATTAGGTCTTTAGCTTATTCTAGGGTCCTATATCTTATTTTCTTTAAGTTAAGGTATTAGCCTTAGAGTTTTGCTTACTAGAATAATATATAATCGTAAAGAAGAATTAGGAGAGTACTTTAGCCTACTAGGCTTACTGTTTAGTAAGCTGCTTTATAGTTATAAAGTACTCTAGGGCCTTATAATCTATATATATCTTAATCTAGAAGTTTATACCTTTAAGCTCCGCGCGCTATTAGGATAGTAATCAAATAATAGCTAGCATTTCTTTATTATGTATTTTATAGTTATACTTAGCTAGGTCTATTATTTTTAAGAAAAGGTAATAGGGTACCATTCGCCGTCCTAATATAGCTATAATAGGATTCCCGCTATAACTCTGTTAGAAGCGTCCGTTTTTAATATTAATTTAAGGTCTAGGTTATAGTAATAAAGGATTAAAGAAGAGATAAACCGCTCTTTTAACTCTTTAAAGGCTTTTATATAGTTACTATTAAAGATAAAGGGCGTGTCTTTCTAGGTAAGTTATATAAGAGGCTTAGCTATAACTTTATAGTTATAGATAACCTAGTAGTAGAAGTTATAAAACCTAAGGAAGGACTAAATCCCTTTTATAGTATAAGGGGGTTTCTAGTTATAGGTTGCTTTAACCTTCTTAGGATTAACTTTAATTCCTTTTATAGTAACAATAAACCTAAGGTACTTTATACGTTTTACTCCAAATGTATATTTCTTAATATTAACTTATAAGCCTACGTTCCATAGTCTCTCTAGGACCTTCTTTATATAAACTTTATACTTAAGTTTATTATCTAAGTATATAAGGATGTTATCTAGGTATACTATACAGAATTTATTAAGGTAGTTAAAAAGGACATTATTTATATACCTTTGGTATATAGCTGGCCCATTTATTAATCTAAAAGGAAGGACTTTATATTTATAGGACCTATAATAGGTACGTAATATTATTAAATCTTTAGATATAGGGTCTATCCTAATTTAGTAGAAAGCTTAGCGGATATTAAGTTTGGTAAAGATCTTTGCCTAGCTTAGACGTATAAGGGTCTTATTAATTAAAGGAATAGAATACTAATCCTTTTAAGTAATAGCGTTTAGCTTTTAATAGTTAGTATAGAAATAAAGGCCTTTATTAGGCTTTTTTATAAATAAAATAGGGGAAGTAAAAGGGGATTAGCTTGGCTTAATAAACCCTTTATTAAGGTTCTTAATTAAGTACTATTTTATTACTTTTAGCTTGTCCGTTAATTGTTAGTATAGAGGGCTATATCCTAATAAGTTATTGGCTTCTAATTAAATCTTATAATTATATGTCTGGTAAGGAGGTAACTTATCTAAAGCCGCTTTTAAGAATGTATTCTTGTATCCCATATAAATAGTAGGGAGGAGGCATTTAACTAGTTCCTTATTAGTTTCCTTAGCTAGCTTTTCTTCCCTCTTATTAATAATCCGGTTAATTTTATATAAGCTAGTTATAAAGACCTTATTATCCCTTATATATATATTAAAGTGGAATACTATAGCGCTAATTGCCGCGATATCTACTATAGGGGGGTTGCGTAACAATGGGGGTATATAGGACCTTAAGGGCTTCTAAGGTAAAGGCGTTGTTATTACTTCTTTTAGCTCCTATTATATCTTTTAGAGGTCATCTCTTATATCCTATTGGTATGTTCTCTTCTATATTGGTTAAATCTACGTAATTTAGATATCGTCTATATTACTATCTATCCCGCTGCCGTATATAGAGTTTTTATCAACTGTAGCGCTCAAGGGGAGTATCTTTGTTAGTATAAAAGAGTTCCTTCTAGCCTTATAACGGGTATTTTCTTAGGTAAAGGCTAGGTCGCGGTCCCTAATATCCTACTAATAGGTAGGGTTAGCCCTTACGGCTAGTGTTTTGCGGTTAGTTCGGATTTCCTTAATAAAGGAAGGTAATTTCGGTCTATCCTCTAGCTAGATAAATTATCTTCGTTATATATTTAGCCAAATATTAAAATAGAACATCTATTTTTGGCTAAGGATTATATTATAAGATCCTAGGTCTAGGATGCAAAAGGGAATACCGTATTAGTGTTATCTGTTAAGAGTAATATATAACTTTAGGATATAGGTAACTAGCTTACCGGCCTAACTGTTATATCCTCTTACTTAAATAGGCTTCTCTAGTCTGGTGGCTTTTATATTTAGAAACTTAGCAACGTTATTTATATAGGTAGTATTTATAAAGGTAAAGCTATTTACTCTAGTATTAATAAGGGCGGTTATATTAATACTATATCTATTTTAAGATACTGTATATAGAACTATAAAGTGTTTTCCACCCATTAACTAACTTAGATTAATCTCTTTAAGATTAATAGGGTACCCTAGGGGGGGGGTTTTTCCCTAGGGTTCTTCTTTTCCCAACTTATTAGACGTCTCTCCTTTCTCTATCTCCTTAATATCGCCTATATCCTTTAGCTCTAGGCAAGATAAGGTAAAGTAACTATCCTTATTATAGTTATAGCATATAACCGTAGTAGGGTTAATTAGGGTATTACGGCGATTGCTAGTTACGGGTGTAGTACATAGTGGGTTAGGCGAGGCTTATAGATACGCAGTAGTAACCGCTTTTAGAGCAGGGACCATAGTAGCTTATCTTCCTACTCCAGCTCCTATAGGTATAGTTGACGGGTTTTAGGGTCGCTTCTGCCGATTAGGGTAGGCGTTAATTCGCTTTAGTTTTAAATCTAACAATAGGCAATAAGCCGCGAGTCTTTTATAGTTTAGTAGGTCATCTAAGGTTACTATAATCTTCTCTTATAGCCTAATTGTTAGTTTATTATATAGGTCTAATTAGTAATTTTTAAGGGGGACTTAGCCTTCTCCTATAAGGTATAGGAATTAAGTCTAGAATTTAGCAAAGGGTTGGTTTAGTTTTATTATTAGGCGATTATAGTTATACTAAGCATCCCGTACTTTATTTGGGTTAACATAAATAATAGCTAGGTGCTATAGCATCTTATTAACAGATGTAAATTAGATAGGGGAATCGTCCTTAAACTTAGCTTAAAGGTGCCGTTAGGCGTCCCCTATAGTTTAACCAAAGAGGTAGAGCATTTTGGCTTCTTTAGAAAGGAAATGGTTATAGTTAACGCGGAGCTTTCCTTATACTTAAATCCTCTAATTTTTAAAGGTAGGGTTTATCCTATTAGATAGTAGTTAGGGGTTAGAGAGCTTAACGGACTTTAATTACTTTATTATTATATCCGTACTCTCTAGTATATTATATTTAGTTAAGTAAATAGGATAACTAAGACTTCTAGAAGGGGGAGCTAAGCTACTTTATAGGGCCGTGAGGCTATTTAGGATCTCTTATAGGGTCTTATACGTACTTTAAGCTTAGAGACGATTAGCTTTCTAATTAGCCGTTAGGGCACGAATCTATTTATATACATCCATAATATTATTATTATCTTTAATTTTGGATCCCAATTAAATCTTATATTCTTCTTAGGTTAGGGCAGCTTTTTTAAATAAGCTTACTTTAGGTGCCATTATTAGCTTTCTAAGGTTTGTTAGTATTATACGCTTTAGTTTTAATTCTAGGGGTATAGGTCTAGTCCTATCTAGCTAATAAAGTGGGATATTATAATGGCCTTCCTAGGCAGTGTAGAGTTATTTTAGTGTCTAAGTATAGCGCGTTAACGTATTATTGCAGACGAAGTTTCTTTTAGGGTAGGATATTATTAAGGCCTCCCTAGGTAGTATAGGGTAAGCTTAGTATAATATTACGGCTTATATAAATGCCTCTAAACTAAAGCTTATAGAATGCTATATTATAAAGATACTAAGCTAAGGAGAAGAGAAGAGGTATATATAGGAGGTAGAGACGTAATATATACGTATTATAACGCCAAGTCCTTAGCCGAACCCCTAACTAGGCTCCCTATCCAGGTTACGCGTTATAGTGCCGTAATATATAGTATAAAATGTTCCTTATTAAATATTGTTTTACTCTTTTAAAAATTTTAATAGTATTTCTATATTAACTTCTAGCTAATAACTATATAGTTTTCCCCTTTATATATACCGCTTATAACCATAAAACTATAAGGCAATTAGCTAAAGGATTTATATATACTCTTAAATAAACTATAAGGGATATTATTGCGGACACCTTGGGTTGCCCTTAGGACAACCCCCGGACGCCCCTTAGATAGTCGCCGGTTACGTACTAAAGGCACGTACCTATAGTATATAATCTCCACAATCCTAGAGGCCTTACCTCCTTAAGAATTCGTTTCTCTTACCAATTTATCCCGTTCTAATCGTGTCCTTATAGCCCCCTGTCTATAAAGTCCCCTTATATTTAAATCCTTCCTACTCCTTTTTAAAAGGGCAGTTAGCTTTAAGGACTAAATTATTTATTTATATCTTTTATTTATAACCACTATCCTCCCTTAAAATCTTGTAATAACCTAAATAGAAACTCTACGGATACCTTATAGAAAGCTGTTGTATAAAGGTAGGAAGTGTAACGGGACTAGCCCAGTTATAGTAGGAATGTCTCGGTAAAACACTCGACAGATAAATTCCAACGCTTTAACTAAATCCTACCGAATTCTGCTAGCTTAATCGACTTCTGCCAAATTCTGCTAGATTAATTAAATTTTACTAAAGCCTGTTAAAGACCGCGTGCGTATATGCGCACGCATTGACTACTAAGCCCCTAACTATTTAATTACATAATTCTCTTATTATTCCTTTCTCTTCTTTATATAACGTCTTATACTCTATAAGAGCTATATACTCTTAGATTTAGATAGAATTTATATCATTCCTTTAAATCTTCCTTAAAGCCTCTTCGCGCCTTTATATTACGTTGCGTTAAAATAACTATTATTAAAATAGAAAATAAACCCAAATCCCTTTTAATAACTACAAGTATTATATCCCTAGTTAAGGAACAGTTAACTATAATGCAATAGTCCTTTATAAATGCCTTAGCTTAGTAGCGGGCTATACTAAAAGCTTAGCATTAGTAATTAATAGAAGTACTCTATAAAGAACTCCGTAACGCTAAAGTACTTATATTAGAGACCCTAATAGTAATACCCCTAAATAAAATTAAAATAACTATATCTAAACCTGGCCTGTTAAATATAAATACCAAACTAGTAATAGTAGCTTAACCTATATACGTAATAAATCTAGTACCTATTATAAAATCTAAAAAGCTCCCTAATCCTCCAATGTTTAATAGAAATTAAAATAACCTAGATCCCTTTATAACTAAGCTCTATCTTAAACTTTTAATAAACTATAACTAATACCCTACTAAAGCTAGTAAGGTTAGCTATAGAATGTCTTATTTAAGTAAAAACGCTATATAAACTATAAATCCATTCTTTTATAATAGCACCTTCGTTAATTTTAAAATCTTTACCTCTCTGCTAGAATAAATATATAATAACGCTAGCCGCGAATATATAGCTGTTACTAAATTAAAAAACCTACAATAACGGAACTAAGATTTTACTAGCTTCTTTTTAGAATTTTTAGGCCTTATTAGCAGGCTGGATTGGAATAAAGCCGCTAAAGTTACTACCCTTTAATAAGCTATTTTGGATAAGATTAGAGCCTAATTAGTAGGTAAAGAATTATTAAAAGACCTATCTAAATTTACTATAATATGTTAACAAATTAATAAGGACCTTTAATATAATAAATAAACTTATTTTCTAAAGCCAACTATACCTTACGTTTAAAACTCTATAAAATTAGTATATACCCTAAAGCGTAATCCGTCTCTAAGACCTAAAAGCCCTATATATAACCCTATAGACCTTAATACCACCTAATTCTATACACCCTTAGGAACTAATTAATAAAGAACTTAAGCTATAAATAGAGAATGCTTTAGATGCGGTAAAAAGGGATATATTTAAAGGAATTATTAAACTTATCCTTTTAAAAAGGTCAGCCGTAGTTCCTCCCAATCCTTAAATTATACTTACTCTATAAATTATACTTAGTTACTATAAAGCACTTTACCTTTAGTTAATTTAGAAAACGAATTTTTCTAGAACTAAGTTGCGCTTTAAAATAAGAAGTAAAAAAGTATAAGTGTCTAGGTTCTTCTAGCGCTAATATATAACATAACTCCCTTAATATACTTAGCGAAATTTAAATACTTAAAAAATAGAAGAAAGTATAAGTCCTTATAGACAGTAAAGCTACTAATATAGGCTTTATTAATATAAACTACGCAAAAACTTAATACTTAAATTTAAAGAAACTTAATAAGCTCTAAGGCCTATAAGGCTTTAATAGTAAGCCTTTAATATATAGCGAACTAATATACTATACTCTTATCAAGATGCGGATAAGTAAATACCTTAAATATATTTCCCTATTTATAATACCCTTAAAGTATTATAAAGTAATACTTAAATATAGATAGCTAAAACAACACAACCCTTTAATTAGCTAGGTTAAAGAAATACTAAAATTCCGTATAACCTACTACTGAAGTTATTACTTAAAATACTACTTACCCTATAAATATATATATAACTATTTAAATTTCATATAATATAAATTGCCCTTATTATAAACCTTAAATTAATATAATAAAGTTATAACTGCTAATTGCGGTAAAAAATGCAAAAATAATATATTAAAACCCTTTAAATTTTATATAATATAAGCCGCACCCTTTTATTTATTAGCAAGAAAATAAAACTATAAGATTTTTACTATAATACTAGAAGATATTAAAAAGGCGTTAGAACTAAAGTAATATATTAACCCCCAACCTTTTATACCTAAAGAATATTATAATCTAATTAATACGTTTAAAAAACAATTTATAGACTAACTACCCATATATTAAGATAAACACGATTTTAAAATAAAACTTAAACTTAGTATAACGCTAAAGTTCGGCCTGTTATACGGTATATTATAAGAAGAGCTACTTATAATATAATAATACCTTAAAGAGCACCTAGGGAAAGGATTTGTTCGCCCTAGTTAATTATTATTTACCTTATTTATACTATTTATTAAGAAACCTAAAGAAGGCTTAAGGTTCTATATTAATTATTAAGCCCTAAATATAATTATAATTTAAAACAAATATCGGATTTCTTTGCTTTAAGAAACGCTTAACTACTTAGTAAAAGTATAATACTTTATAAAGCTTAACGTAGTTACTACCTTTAATTAAATCCGTATTTAGGAAGGAGATAAAAAGTATATAGCTTTCCGTATATAATAGAGACTTTTTAAATACCTAGTAATGCTATTTAGTGTAAAGAACGGTTTTAGTACGTTTTAGTAATATATTAATAATACGCTTCGCGAATTCCTTAATATATTTATTACTGCGTATATTAATAATATTTTTATCTATTTATCTTTACTTTCTAAGCATTAAAAGTATATTTAAATAGTCCTTAAACGCCTATAAGACGCGGGCTTATAATGCGATATTAAGAAATATAAGTTCCACGCGTCTAAAGTTACGTACTTAGGCCTAATTATATCCTATAACAGAATTAAAATAAACCCTAAGAAAATCGCTATAATTATAAACTAGGAAAGTCCTAGTAGTATATAAAATATCTAAGGATTTTTAGGATTCGCAAATTTCTATTATTAATTTATTAATTACTTCTTAAAAATTGTTTAGCTATTAGTAAACTTAATAAGATAGAATATAAGATTTAAATGGACTACTAAATATAAATAAGCTTTTAACGACCTAAAACATTATTTTATAACTACTTTAATTTTTACCTACTTTAATCTAGACCTTAAATATATTGTTAAAATAAACTTATCTAATTATATACTAGGAGGAGTATTATTATATATAATAAGAACGGCAAGCTGCGCCTAATAGCCTTTTTCTCCTGGAAATTTACCCTTACTAAATTAAACTATAAAATATATAATAAGGAACTGCTTATAATTATTAGATGCTTTAAATAATAGCGTTTAAAACTTAAAGGATTGCTATTTTTAATACGCGTATTAACGGACTATAAAAACCTATAGTACTTTATAACTATAAAGCAATTAATATAACGCTAAATTCATTAAGCCGAATACCTCTTATGGTTTAACTTTAAGATTATATACTAACCTAGTAAACTTAATTAGAAGCCTAACTTATTAATATAATAATTATAAAACTTGTTTATAAACGCCTCTAATAAATAGATTATAAATTAATTACAAATTCTGCTGCCCCCTAAACGCTTTAAGAAACTATACCCTATATTTTTAGATATAGAGCTTAATAAAAATAAATTAGAAGTTAATAAATAGGAAATAGAAATTAATAAGCTAATAAAATATAAATATAAGAATAATATATGGATAATAGATGTAATAAAAGCAATTTAAATAGGAAAACGACAGTATAAGGATATTATACTCGCTAAATGCGAAATTTAAAACAACCGATTATACTATTAATAAAAGATAGTAGTTCCGAATTCCAAACCTTTATAATTTAAGATACTTAGATTTATATATAACTCCCTAGTAGTAGAGCATCCTAGCTATATAAAGACTTATAAGATTGTTTAATAAGTATACTACTAGCCTATAATGCACAACTATATACAAAAATACGTTTAAGTATGCAGAATGTATATATATAGAAAGACCTCTTATATAAAGAAGCAAGGAGTACTTTAACCGCTACTAATTCCGATATAAAGATAGCGCAACATCTTAATTAACTTTATAGTTAACTTGCCTAGCAGTAATAGGTTTGTAAATGTTATAGTAGTTATTAACCGTCTTATAAAAATGCGATATATAATCTCTATGGACTTAATTAATATAATATTAGTAGCCGAATATTTTATTAAGTACGTCTTTAAGCTATATAGACTTTCTAACTTAATAATATCCAATTATAGAAGCTAGTTTGTTTTAGACTTCTAGTAAGCTCTATATAAACGATTAAGCATTTAAATATAACCTTTAACTATATTTTATTTAAAGATAGATAGTTAAACTAAAATTGCGAACATAATTATAGAACAATACCTATAAATATACTGCTCCTACCTATAAAACGACTGGGAAAAATAGCTACCCTTAGCTAAGTTTACCGCGAATAATACAATAAATGCATTAATAGGCATAACGCCGTTTTACGCAACCTACAGATAAAACCCTTAACTTAGATTTAAACTATAACCTAAAATTAATATAATAGGACTTATAATTAAACGGATTTAGTTAATTAATATATATAATTTTGCTAATTAAATAAAGCGGTTAACGGAACTATTATAGGGTAAATTAACGTATGCTTAAATAATATAGGAATAGCATATAAATAAAGGACAAGCTCCTATATAGGACTTTAAAAAAGGTAATATAGTTTACCTAAATATATAAAACCTAAAGACTTAACGGCCCTTAAAGAAACTTAACTAGAAGTTTGCAGGCCTATACTAAATTAAGAAGAAACTAAGCCTATACGCCTATAAGCTTAAACTGCTAACTAAGATAAAAAATATACCTAATATTTTATATAAGCTTACTATAACCTTTAAAAGGTAAACCTTTAACTTATAAAGTGCCGCCACTACCTTCCATAATTATTAATAATGGTAATAGTTCTTACTTTATTAACTTAATTATTAATATATAATAGAAAGCACAATCTAAACAATTTAAACTTCTTATTAAGTAAAAAGGATATAAAATATAAACCTAAGAAACCTATAACCATATTAAGGCTAACATGCCTTCCTTAATAAAAGAATTCTATAAGGACTATCCTTTATAGCCTACTCTAGCTAGATAAATACAATATAAAGGTAAATAATTGCCGCCTAATATAAATATATATAAAACGATAATAAGAACTTAAAATATATTACGACGTTTATAATACGGTTATATAATATATAAGATATTAGGGAACTTTAACTAGCGGTTAAAGTTATCTAATTAGTTAGATTTGCCTTACTAAGACCTACTATAAAGATATTAGTTTGGCTTACCGCCTTAACTAAGCTAATAGCGATTTTCTATATTAGGCATGGAAAATCCTAATTAGCTTATTTAATGATTAGAACTAGTAAAACTGTTACGGCACTGGCAGGACTTAGCAGAACTACACACTGGCAAGTTGCTATAGATTGCCGTATATTGCGGTCATGTGACGCGAAGATCTTATAAAACATCGAAAGGCGCTACTCTTCTTCTCCTTTCCTTTTCCTAGCTTTAGATTCTCGTTTATAGATAATCCAATTATATAGGCTTGCGCGTCCCCTTTGCCGTACCTATGCCTTAATTAACTAAGTCGCTAATATTATCTAAAGCTTACTCTACTCTTTCTTCCTAAAAAGGAACTTAAATATATCTATAAGACTATAAATAGGATAAGAATATAGAATAGGACCCTAAGATATTACTAGGACCATAAGGACAGGACCTAAAAGAAAAGAATAAAACCCTAAGAAAAGGTCCTATAAAACACGCACAGACCAGAACCCCTAAAGAAATTACCCGGAATTACCTAATACCCCTACCACTATACCACAAAATACAGTAGTAGGTAAAGCAGCTGTAGGACCCTTAAATACTTTAGATAAAGAAATAATTAACGTTTTAACCCCCTAGGCGGAGCTTGCGGCTACTAATACTAAAATTAAATAACTGCGAGAGCTGCTTAAAGCTAGAGATACCCCTATATCTAATAATAAGTCATTATTAAATAACCAAAGACTTACTATAGTCCTTTAGGCCCTATTCTAGCGCCTTAGTAGATTTATTAAGGCCTATATAGCACTAAAGCGGTTAATAAAGGTTATAGACCCCCCGCTACTTACAGACGGAA
>Ga0307515_10011779_pt1 | contig 16551 bp, 8 predicted proteins | sample 17_EM_MG_FD_194513 | JGI IMG/M metagenome (GOLD analysis project Ga0307515, IMG submission 194513) | Populus trichocarpa ectomycorrhiza microbial communities from riparian zone in the Pacific Northwest, United States - 17_EM | ecosystem: Host-associated > Plants > Roots > Unclassified | place... | reverse complement strand
ACCAGGTAATAAATGCTATAAGCTACTTATAGCCCTTTATAATCCAGATTTGGTTAAACGCAGTAATTATATTAAGTTTAGTAAAGTACTTAACACTATAAAGTGCGTTAAGTATCTTGCGGATTAGTAGCAGTGGGTACCAATTCTTAATAGTGACTGTGTTTAGGCCTTAGTAGTTATAATAGATTTACACACCGCCGCCGGGCTTAGCAGTAAGGAGGAGTAGTACGGCAGCTAGTAAGGTTAATTTGCGGATAAAACCCTTATCTAGTATCTTATTAATCCACTTCTTTATATACCTAAGTTTAGTAAGTAAGAGTGGTCTATTTTTATAGTACGGGGCCTAGTTTCTGGGGATAATCTTAATTTTATAGTCCTATAGTTAGTAAGGGGGTAGCTTATCTGCGTTTTTAGGGAGGAAGTGCTTAATATATTTATAAAACTCCTTTAGTAGGCGTTATAGAATGTCTTCGCGGGTTAATCCTGGTTTGCTTTTTAGGAATTTTTTAATATTAGTATTAACTATCTTCCGACGTAAAAGCTTAGGTTTAGTTTTTAGATTTATCTTAAGGAAGTTATAGAAATAGGGGGGAAGCACTTTATGGGCGCTTTTTATTATATAGTCGCCTTCTACTAGCCGGTAAAAAGACCTTTTTAATAGGTTCGGTACTTCTATTAGGCCTATAGGCAGCTCTTTAAGTAGCTATTAGTGCTTATCTTATATAACTAGTTTTACTAGCTCTACTATATAGATCCTTATTACCTTTATATCTTTTTATCTATAGAACTAGGTAAAATTAATAGCATAAGTGCATTTAATATTATCCAGGTTGGGGCGTATCTAGTTCTCCGGTGCTACGGCTGGGCTAATATAGCTTGGTCAGCCTAAAGGGGCGGAAATAAGACGGCGGCCCTATACAGTACGCGCGGGAGACAAGTATAAGGTTAGGCGTTACGGTAGCGCGGTTTTTATTATCTGGGTCTTGGTAGTTTTATAGCTAGTCCTTACTATAATATAAGCTATAGTGTGCGTATATAGCATATGGCTTAGTTCTGGGTATTAGGCTAGGCGGCTAGGGTTTAAATGGTGCCTAAGTTGGGGTTAGATTCTTAATAGTAGTAGTATAAAGCAGACCTTCTTCCTAGGTCTCGGTAGGGCTAGCTAGCCCATTATTTTGGTCTTAAGTGCTAAGGTAGTCCAGTTTTCCACTATCTCGTTTCTTTGCAGCTGTATAGGCTCCCCTTTATTAGGAACGTCTTCTACTATTAGGGCTTTATATATAGTCCTAGGCACTAGGCTTAGTAGTGCTAAGTATCTATATAGGGCGTCCCTGCTACCGTCAGTTATCCCCTACAGGAGGCAGTACCTAAAGTAGTAGTCTAAGTTAAAGCGGATCTTAAGTTTTCTGAAGCTAGGATAGGGCTTATACTTCTAAAGCTAAGGTATACCTAGGATAATTAGGGTAATAGGCGAGAGTTTAGTAACAAAAAAGAGTATGGCTTTAGTATGAAGGCCGATTAATATTTAGGCGGTAAAGTAGTCCGTAATAAGTAAAGTTAGGATGCTATCTGCGAGGCGTAGTGGCCTAGGTGCTAATAGCTTCTTAGTTATAATATTATACTTTCTTATAATAGACTCTGCGTTGGTAAATACTATTATAGTACTACTAGAGTCCACTAGGCTTACTGTATTAATATATACTTAGGGGTATAGGTTACGTAATAAGGAGAGTTGGATTTAAATATGGATTAATTTCTTATTACTGTTTGCTAATTTAAGATTAAGTGGCAGCTTACTAATAGAAAGGACTAATTAATCTAGTAATAGGGATCTAATCTTCTCGTCTTCCTCCTTATATGGTTTAGACCCTTAAATATAACTTAGTTTAAAGGTTTGCCTTTTAATAACTAGGGTATAGGGCTGTCTTAGTGGGGCGGTCTAGTGTCCGTCTAGCTGGCGGTATTAGTTTTAGTTTTAGTTAGGGTATAGGAAGACGATACCTCGCTAATAACATAGCTGTGTTCGTATTCGCTAGCGTAGAGTCGCTAATACTAGGCGTTATTAACGGGTTAGGCTCCTATATAGGGTATAGTTTAGAGTAACTAAGCTATAGGGTTAAAGGGGGGGGTTATCTACCGCGGCCATAATAGGCTCCGCGGTTGCCGCGTCTATAATAGACTCTACGGTTACCGTATCTGCGGTTATTAGTTCGCGTTATTTAACGGGGTAATATTAGGACTAGGTTTGCTATCTTAGCGGGGTTATAGGCGTCCTTTTAGTGGCCAGGTGTTATGGACGCTTTAAGTACAATGCTATAACTACTTAGAGAAGAGTTAGAAGAAGCTAGTTGGTTAATAAGAGCACGGTCTAGGATGGAGCCAGTGGAACTATATAATGAGAAATAGTAGCCAAAGTTATATAATGCGCTATGAGAGGAACGTAGAGAACGGACGGGACGTATATACCTTATGTACCTCATATATATCACGTATAAGAAGGATTTCTTAGGAGTACGGTTGTGTATTTAAGGACCCTTAGTCCCTACCTAGATAGTTCCTTCCTTATAGTAATTCTTAGAATATAATTGGAGTTAATCTATTAGGCAACTACTCTACTAGTTATTATTACGTTGTTAACTTTAATTTGCATTACTTATATACCTAGCCTAATAATAAGCCTACTGTAGTACCTGCTATAAGGTTCCGTTATATAATTACTACCTAGTTATAGTATTAAATATAAAAAGTCGAATAACATGCTACTAAAAGTAGCCACTATAACGCCATTAACGGCGGCAACTACTTTAAGGTTAGGAGGTAATACTAGTATAGTAGATACTAATTTATAATAACCTATAATAGTCGGATAACTATAAGAGATAGTTAACTAGTTAATAGAAAACAATGCGACACTTAAATAAAGGATTAATGGGATAGGAGCAGTAAAGGTTAAGTTACCTTTAATTAAGAGATTCTTAGGAGAGAGATTAAAGCTTAAAGGATTCCTTACGTAAATGCACTTTAAGGTTACGTAAGAAGGAGTAAAACTACTAATACCTATAGATCGAATAGCATATACAGGACTATTCCTATTAAAAAGGGCACTTAAATAGTTTAAATCTTACCTTATAGAAATACAGGCAAATGGAATAATAACCACTAATTAGAATATATGGTATATATTCTTAAGCTAGGAGGGGTTTACGGAGCAACTTATACAAATATTCGGAGATTTAGAGGCAACAACTATAGCAGAAAGAAAACTCTAAGATATTACGCAATAAACCTTAGTAATTAAGTACATAATATAATTCTAAACGTTAGCTATATAAGTTAAGTGGAATAATAGGGCGCTTATAGTATAGTATAAATAGGGACTTAAGGCTAAAGTCTAGGACGTAATTATTTTAATAGAAGATGCAGACACCCTAAGGGATTTAATAAATTAAGCGATTAAGATCAATAATAGGATCTTCTAAAGGGAATAGGCTAAGAGGGGCTAGGATAGAGTTCTATAGTTATATAAGACGTAGAGCACGCAATAACTAAAGCTAAGTTAGAAACTATAGTATAGCGCAGAGCCAATAGACCTAAGCGGTACTAAAGAAACCTATAAAAGATAGAGTAAGAAACTATAAAAACCTAGAGGTTAAGGATCTAGTGATTATAGGATTAAAGAGTAAAGGCTAAATTAGGGATCTTAATAGCAGAAGACGTTTAGGCGGACTCTATAGTAAAGTTAGTGGTTTAGAGATAAAGTTTATATAAATTACGGAAAATAAGGTTACTTTATAAGGGATTATAAAGATAGTTAGAGTTACTATATAATAAAGGGAACCAGACTAATAGTAGAAGACACATATATATAGAGGGATAATAGTATACTATAAGGAACAAAAGAGTGTTTAATTAGAAGTTTCGCGTTTTATTATAATAACGCATACCAAATTTATAAAGACGCTAAGTATAGCGCAAGCTATTAGCTATAAGAGCTAAAATTTATAGAGTATAGAGGGACTAACAAACCATCGCGTAGGTTAGATATTAAAGACAATAAGTTTAATATAGGCAAAATATTTACAGACGATAAGGTAATAAAGGCAGCTTACTAAGAGCGTATAAACCTTAAAGAAGTTATAATAGAAGTAGAAACTGAGACCGCTATAGAGCAAGGTTTAGTAATAGGTATTATAATACTATTAGATACGGTATCTATCGCTTTATAAGATGGAAGGAGTAATATCTAAAGAAGATTAAGCAAGTAAATAACTGCTAGTGCTAGCTTACTACTCAATAAAGGTAAAAGGCTAAAGGCTTAAGATTCTTAAGATAAGATAAGAGATAACTAAGACTCTTAAGATAAGATAAGGTATACCCAAGGACCCATAACGGATGAAAACCGATAAAGTAGGGCAGCAGCTTAGTTTAAAGACATATAAATAAGCTTAGGAGAAAAGTTTCCTACGGCATAAGATTCTTAAGACAAGATAAGTAAAATTTAAAACTTTTAAGACGAGATAAGAACACTATAGACGCCTAGTTAAACTAAGGTAGGAGCTAAACTTAAGTTAGAAGCAAGCTTAGGATTAAGAATCTTATAAAACTAAGATTTTAATATATAAATAAGGACTATAGACAAGATTAAGAAGCAAGAAAACTTTAAGGATCCACTTATAAGATATAATAAGAAAGAAACTATAAAGGAATTTAGAGTGAGAATTACCTTATAGCAAAAGCAGAAACTAGATAAGTAATTTAGCACGCTAGGTTATATAAGGGATAGAGCACCTATATAAAGAATTACTAATAGGCCTAGAGTAGGTACACTAAGAGCTAAGTAGCTTACTAAACTAGAATAAGAAGAAGATTTAGGGATTTTAACTAGATTTAAAAAACAATATATAAAAGGCTATTACGACGTAGTAATAAGAAGATACTTCCTTACGGATAAGCCGTATATACTTAAAGGGCTATACTAAAAGTAGTATAGACAACGACACAATAATAAGTGGGAAGATTTCTATATATAGTTAGATAAAAAAGTTATCTAAAACCACCCGATTATAGAAAAGGCTATAACTTACATTAAAGGAGCCTTAATTATAATATTAAAGGATTTAGAGGAGTAATTAAAGGACTAAAAAAGTAAAAGATAAATCTTAGTACCTGTAAATAAAGTTACAACGCTTAAATTAGCATAAGAAAGGTTTAAACTTAAAAATAAAGACGAGCTAAGAGTTAACCTAAGACACTAAGCATATTATATACTATCGTGGATAGCATATATAGATAATACGTATAATATATATAGAGCACCTAAGGACAAAAATTAAAAGTATCTAATAAGGATATATTAGATAACAGATAAGGCGAAATATTAAAACGCTAAGTATATATATAGTTAGCACCTTATAGAAGTTTAAGAATAAGGGGACTTAATACTTTAGCTAGGAAGATTCCTTACAGAAGAATACCTAAATAGATAATAGTAGTGGGAATATCTAGAGAACACCTGTCTATAGTATATTAAAGATAAAAAGCGAACTAAGTATTAGCCTAAGTTGGACTAAGTATAAATAGGATTAAACAGCTAATAGTTAGGAAAAGTAGAGGCCTATAGAACTAAAGGGAACTAGTAGTAAAGCCTTAGACCCTTAAAGGAATTTAAAAATAGTACCTAAATTTATAAGTAAAGTAGTAAAATTAATAGTTTAAGGCATTAATAGATAGTAGAGCAATAAGGAACTATATCTTACTAATAGTAGTTAAAAGAATAGGATTACTACATAGGAAAAAGAAGCACCCTTATCTATTAATAATAATTTTAGGAGATCCGATAGCCTATAAAGGAGGCATTATTAATCTTAAAATAGAACCTATTTAGTTAACTATTAAAGGGAGATAAGTTAAGATGTCTTTTAATATATTACTATTAGGGAATAATAAGGCAGTACTAGGAATGCCTTAGTTATAGGAATATAATCTAAAGATTAATTAGGTTACAGGTTAGGTTAATATTAGAAATACTTAACGCCGCAAGATATAATAATAAGCTAAGTTAGTATAGTACTAAGTTAGAGCGACATATAAAGAAACCAAGAAAGGGTTAAGCTATATATCAAAAAAATACTATAAGTATAGTAAGAAACTATAGTCGCCGGAAAGTAAAAAGCTATTAAAGTATATAATATAGGACTATAAAATAGAATTAGAACTAGGAATAAATCTACAGTTCTTTCTAATCTATAAGCTTACTAAAGAAGAAGGTAGAGTATTAAAAGAGTTTATCTAAGAAAACTTACAAAAGGGATATATTAAACCATTGCAATTATTAGCGGGTTATCCAGTACTGTTTATACTAAAGAAGAATAGTAAACTAAGGTTATATATTAACTACAAATAGTTAAATAGCATTACTAGAAAGGATAAGTATCCTTTACCCTTAATTAGCAAAATCTAAGATAGGATAAGCAACGTATAAATCTTTATAAAGATAGATCTAAAATAGGCGTACTATTAGATTAGAATTAAGGAAGGCAACAAATAAAAGGCAGCCTTTAGGTTAAAGGAAGGACTATATAAACTATTAGTTATGCAATTTAGGCTTATAAACGCACTAGTAATATTCTAAAAGCGAATTAACAATATATTAGGAGAACACTTAGATGAATTTGTTATGGTATATCTTAACAATATTATTATCTACTTAATAACTAAGGAAGAATATGGGGAACACATTAAATAGGTTTTAAAGAGACTATAAGAGGAACAAATACTAGTAGCAATTAAGAAATGCGAGTTCTTTACTAGAAAGACCGATTTCGTTAGATTTATTATTAAACTAGGCCAACTTAGTATAGATCTAAAAAAGATCAAGGCTATAGTAAATTGGTAGGAACTAGAGAACGTTATATAGTTAAGATCGTTTTTAGGGTTTTGCAATTACTGCAGAAGGTTTATAGCGCAATAGTTAAAAGATATTAAACTATTTACGCGGTTAATAAAGAAAGAAGAACTATAGTTATAGGGAAAGGAATAATAAGAACTATTTAAAGAAATTAAGAGGTTATTTACCTAGGAGCCAGTTCTTAAGATCTATTCACTAGGACTAGAGACGGTTATAGAAATAGATATATTAGACTTTACACTAAGGGCGTGCTTTATATAAAAGTATCCAGATAGATAGCACCCAGTAGCATACTATAGTTAGAAGATAACACTACTAGAACTAAACTATAACATCTATAATAAGGAGTTATTAGGTATAGTTATAGCACTAAAGAAATAGAGAGTATTCTTACAAGGTATAGAAAAACTATTTATAGTTAAGATAGATTATAAGAACCTAATAGGATTCCTAATAATAAAGGAACTTAATTAAAGATAGGTTAGATGGGTAGAGATGCTTATAGAATACTATTTTAAGATTTAGTATATTAAGGGTACAGACAATACGCGAGCCGATGCGTTAAGTTAAAAAGCTAAACTATAAAATAATAAGAAGCCATTAGGGGCTTTACTATAAAAAGATATAAATAGACTAATTAGATACAATTATCTAAAAATTATAGCAACTTAAGAAGATAAACTAGATAGAGTTTACAAGTTACTAGAAAGCTTTTAAGTATAAAGAATCTTTAAGGCATAGCTAGAGGAACAGTTAGAATATCTAGGAGAAGAAATACTGTATAAGTATAGAGAAGTAAAGTATATCCTAAGAAGCATAGTAGAGTACTTTATAGAAGATTTCTATAAGGGGTTAACTTAAGGATATAACGGAGCCATAGGCTTAGTATTAAGACTCTAAAAGGAGTATATTATTAATAGAATCTAGAGTATAGCACGGAAAGTTATAAAGGAGTATCTAGATTGCTAAAGAAATAAACTAATAAGGTATAAGCTATATAGAGGGTTACAACCTGTTAAAATACTAGAGAGACTATAGGAGGTTATATTATAGGACTTTATTATTAAGTTGCCAAAATTAAAAGATCCTATTATAGGACAAGATTATAATATAATCTTAGTAATAGTAGACAAGCTTATAAAGTAGGGATACTTTATAGCCTATATAGAAGAAATCTTAGCGGAAGATGTCGCTAAAATCTATATTAAAGAAGTGTTTATAAAATATAAAGCATTAAGCAAAATCATATTAGACAGAGATTTAAGATTTATAGCAGTATTCTAAAAGGTATTCTTAGCGGAGTAAGGAGTTTAAGTAGTAACTTTTACCGTATATTACCTACAGACAGACGGTTAAACAGAAAGATTAAATTAGACACTAGAGTAGTATTTAAGATATTATATTAATTACGCATAGAATAATTAGGTATCGCTATTACTAATTATATAGTTTATATACAATATAACACTATAGGAAGAAATAGGTACTTTACTATTTAAGGCGAATTACAGATATAAACTAAGAACATTATTATCGCTACATTAAGTAAAGAAAATAAGTAGTATAGCTAAGTAAAGAATGGAGACTTTAATAAATCTTTATGCAGACCTTATAGAAACAGCTAAGGTAGTATAATAAAGAATAAAAAAATACTATAACGCTAAGAGATCTAAGGGACCAGATCTTAAGGAGGGGGATAAAGTATAGCTACTACATAAAAACTTCAAAAGTCGACGACTAAGTAAAAAGTTAGACTATGTTAGACTAGGACCTTTTAAAATCAGCTAAAGGATTTTACTAGTTACGTTTAAGTTAAACCTACTAGCTAAAATAAAAATCTACTTAGTATAGTATATTATAATGCTAGAGCTAGCACACGGGAATATTAAGCCACTAGTTTATAAAGCAGACACGTATAAAGGGTAAGAAGAGGACAAATAGTAAGTTTTAAAGATCGTTAGTTATAAGGATATTAACAATAAAATATAGTACGAGGTAAAGTGGATAGGCTATAATAAGACTACTTAGGAACTACTAGAGAATTTAAAGAACGCTATAGGAAAGGTATAGAAGTATTAAAAGAAAACAGGTTAGGTAATATTAATAAAAAAGGATCGCTAAAGAATAAGTCACCTAAGGGGGACTTAGGAAGAGCGACTGCTAAATTACTTAGAGTTATTTCCTTTATAGAAGGAGAGTTAGTTCTCTGATTACTAAGCTCCTACAGACCTTATTTTATAAGTTTTTACTTTTTAAAATAAACCTTCTTATAAACTTTCTTAAGATAAAGAAGACGGGTAGATACCACGATTTAAGCATCTAAGGCCTTCTATTCTGTATCTTAAGAACGTTTTAATTTAGTAAGGGCACTTATAAGCTTACTATTGAGCTTTATAGCGGTAGATTAAACACAAAACCCTATAATAAATTACTTAGGGAACTTAACGACTACTAAGGATAATAGGACGCGCACACTTAGCATTAAAGGTAGAGTGAACATTATAGGACGAACGAATATTTGCTTTAATGCACTCCAAACAAAAGAAGGGTTGCTAGAAAGAAGGACTCGCTAACGCAACGCAAACTAACCCCTCTTTTAAATAACGGGAATATGGAGAAGGTATAATCTTACCTAGTAATAATATGGCAGCAATAGTGCGAGTATAACGCTACGCATGCGAAGAAGGAGAGGCTTTAGGTATAATAAATAATAATATTAACCAAATTAATTAGACGGATATTATACCTCTAATAAACGACCTAGAGATGCTAGGAATCTTTAAGGACAAAGATAGAAAAGAGGGAGATGGTATTACGAACGCTTTAAGTACAATGCTATGACTACTTAGAGAAGAGTTAGAAGAAGCTAGTTAGTTAATAAGAGCACGGTCTAGAATAGAGCTAGTGGAACTATATAATAAGGAATAGTAGCCAAAGTTATATAATGCGCTATAAGAGGAACGTGGAGAACGGACGGGACGTATATACCTTACGTACCTTACGTACATTATATATAAGAAGGATTTCTTAGGAGTACGGTTGTGTATTTAAGGACCCTTAGTCCCTACCTAGATAGTTCCTTCCTTATAGTAATTCTCAGAATACAATTAGAGTTAATCTATTAGGCAACCACTCCACCAGTTATTATTACGTTGTTGACTTTACGCATTACCTACACACCTAGCCCAATAACGAACCCACCGTAGTACTTGCTACAAGGTTCCGTTATAGTAAAGATTTTATTATTAATTGTACCAAGGATAACTAAACAGACTTTACCGTCTTCCTTACTATACTGTTTAAACTCCTTATTATACTCGTAAAAGAGTGCCTTATTAGCTAAGCGAATTAAATCATTAGTATCTATAATAATTTAAGACCTCTTAAGGATCTCATCTCGCTCCTCCTTGTCGGCGTCCTTTAGTACTCAATTAATAGATATCGTAGGTTTTTCTTCCTAGAGCTTTGGGTAGAGGGGTAGGCCCGCATCTTTCTAAATAATATATAGAAAGCCCTTACCACGTAGGTACGTGCTAAGCTGCGTCCAATATTAGGTCCAATTTAAACCGTCTTTCTTAAGGCGTTAAATGCCTAGATAGTCTTTACCCATAGTGACGCGTAAATAAAAGGATTTAACGCGTAAATACACGAACTTAACGCGTAGATTTAATAATAAGAAATAATACAGAGCAGTAAGGAATGACCTAGCACGGGTGTGGTAACCCTTAATGCAACCTATAGTAAGGTGTCAATCTTTTAACATCGCAGCTTGGTAGCAACGAGTGCTTATAACCTAATGAACTAAATAATATTAAATAAATAAATAAAGCTATCGAATCTATCTATAAGGAATATAGGCCTTGATATAGGCCTATATCTACGGGGTCCGGGGTGACTACTACGGATACCGAAGTAGTTGCTGCGGAGACCGAACAAGAAGGGACTCTGCTTATGTAAGCAGGAAACGCATGTGGAGGACTCCTCCAGTACCATCGTCAGAAGTTAATAAGTAAATCTAATAACTTTTTAGTGAGTTTAGCTACCTCCTGCTTCTCGAATATAACGCTAAAACCATGCTAAGGCTTTTTATGTATAGTATATATCTGCACTGGAGCGCTGCGGCGCTCCTGGCGTCAAATCGTATATTTGATGGATAGAGTGGATTTAACCCCAGACTCACGTCACGCCAATCCAACAAGACCACTGTTTAATAGTTTCTCTTGATATATCATAGCTTCAACAAGAACTAGGTCGTAATATGACAAAGTCATAATATATCTACCTAACGCACAGCACACTTTTTGGAGATGCTATGATCATATAGCATCCTCAGCTAGCAGTGCACTCTCTAGTGATACAGCATGAGGACCTACATAGTCGCGCTGGCGCCAAAACCAGAAAGCCGCCACAAACACCGACAAGCCACCTGTAATCAAGGAGGCATAATTCATCGTCTTCGCATCGACAGGCATGGCAAATGGAAAGCAGAAGATAATGACAAAGACAATGATATAAAGACAGGATATCCCGTTCACGATGAACCCAATCGGCCCTCTCATCCAGAACCAGCCTGGTGTGACGTTCTTGCGCCCGCTTAGGAAATGTGGAAGGATGGCCGCGAGATAGGAGAGCGTGGAGAGGACGACGAAGGAGCCTACGAAAGCGGAGAATGCCGTTGAGCTGCCAACGTAGATGCAGCCTAGAATCGTAGGAATTGTGCCGCAGAGGACGATGGAGTTGAACGGGTTGCGGTGGCTTTGGCTGATGCGTCCGAAGAATCCACTGAAGGGAGTGGCGTTATCGCGGGCAAGCGTCCAGAACACCCGGCTGGCAGTAAGGAAGCAGCCAATTACGGCAATCAATGATGGGAGGAAGGCGAGGATCAGGAGTCCAAGTGAGCCGCCAGCGGACCCAGTTGCCTGACGGTATATTTCAGTGAGGGGGAAGAGGTAGGTGCTACTTAGGACGGCATCGAGATCATTGAGGCTGTAGAAAATGGCGATAACATAGAAGAACGCTGTGAGAAATCCGATAACGAATTGCGCCAATATGCCTTTGGGGATATTTTGGCTGGGCCTGACGTCAAAATGTTAAACATGGATGAAAACGGCTTTCATTGGTAGATCGAGTTTCCTAACGTACCTTGGAACCTCCTCCGCAAGGTGAGAAATGACATCGGGAGTGCCCACAGCAAACGCACCGTTCAGCATACCCAAGCAGAATGCAAACCCATTGCTCGAATAGCCCGTGTCGTTAGTCCAATCACGCCACACAAACGCATTTGAGGCGTAAGGCTGGCCATTGACGTGCGGCATGATCGCACAAACAAGGATAGTGATGAATACTCCAGCGATGACAAGGAAACCACCTAGAGCTTCAATGGATGGAAGCGCCCTGTTCATGAACAAGACAATAAAACCGCAACCCCATATACAGATAAGATAGGCCACGAAGACCTGCCATCTCTGGATCGTGAAGTCTGGGTGGAATAAGGCGTACATTGATACGGTTTGCGCGCCAACAATCTGGGCTGTTCCAACCAAGCCAAGTATCCAAGCCAGAAAATTCCACCAGCCAGCGAAGAATCCACATACGCGGCCATATCGCCCAGCTGTAACTGAGGCCCAATGATATACTGCGCCATGTTAGCCGAGTTGTTTGAAAAGGCGTAACTCATGGCCATAGTACAACGAACCGCCACCAGAAGAAGGAATTGCGGATGCGAGCTCTGCAATTGATGCGGCAATGAGCCAATAGAAAACCGATGCTGCAATCCTAGATGCTGTCAGTAGATGGCTTGAAAAGACTTTGATGACCAAATAATACAGCTCGTAAATAACACCAGAAGGCCCGCCATTATAAATAGCGACCACAATACTGCCGCCCAAGGCGATCCAGGTATTTCCGCTGGTTACCGCAAGACCACAAATGTTGATGAGATGGAAGTTGCGCTCAAGCTCTTGCTCATGACCAGATGCATTGATAAGAACATCGGCACCAATATCTTCGTCATTGAGCCTAGTTGAGGCCACAGCCTGCTGTGGTTCTGCAGCTTTTTCCTCCATGTTGAATGCCGTGAACACTACGCAACTGAGAGGTGCTCCGAGGTAAGGAACGAAAGAGCAATTGAGATTGTCAGAAGAAACAATTTCAACACCGCATCATCAATTGCCCGGAAGCAAGGGTGCAGAAGATAGCCACATGCCCATTGCCCTTTGACGAATTAGGAGAAGTTGTGGGGAAGCGGATGGCAGTGAAGGGTGGTAGTTTGCCTAAGCAGCTCCCTCATCAGTACAGTTCGCCGTTTGTATGTGTAGAGATGAATGGCCGATTGGCGAGACTATGCGCCCAGACAGATTCGAGAGGCGAGGCGTCGGTGGCGTATCGGGGCTAGTCCCTGTGAAGTAGCATCCGCGCGATGAAGCAAGGCTCCGAGCCGTGCCGCGGAACGGGAGCCTCCGTAATAATGGCGGGAGCATGACGATGGGCTTCGGCTACGCCGCGCCCGCACTTGGCGCCCTGGGAACGGCAGATGAACGCTCAGCTCGTATTTCTACCTTGAGTTTCTTCTCCACAGCTTCGCGATAACTTCGTAACTAGCTCCCCCATACCCATGCTATGTGCCTAGCCAAACACTTCATGGATTTTCAGACCTGTCGGAGCATTGTGCAAGATGTGATCGCCGACCATGATCTCTTGTACAACCAAAGCGGAAATGATTGACCTATCTAATCAAGGATCCGTGTTACCTGCTCCTCCGGCTCAAATGTCCTGACTAACCAGCAGTGTGGGAGTGGGCTCTACAGGAACATACCGAAGCGTTGAAAGATGTGGGGAAAAGCATCGTGCCGTCTTCCAACCTGACCCTTCCTACGCAAGTCTTGTACATGAGCACGAGTTTTCGAATCGTGTCCTGTCCACGAAGGCAGCCATCCGGGGGGGGCGCGGATCACTCCGAATCGGCAGTATGTCGACATCGGCGAGCTTTAACCACGAGTTTGCAACAGAAACATGGACTCTCTACGGTGTGGGGATGCTCCTGATTTCAGTGAGACTGTAAGCTACACTTCTAATACTCTCCAGCTATATCAACTTGCTCAGTTCGGCTTATTCGTCTGGTTGACGTCATCTCTGTGCTCGAGCGAAATCTAACATGAGACGAAATCAACAGTGCAGCGCGTACGCGCAGACTAGGAATCAAACACCTCCAAGCCAACGATTGGATGATGCTCAGCGTAGTTCCGTGGTATACTCTCCTTGTGGTGTCTATCAATCAGATCATCTTCGGTGGCGGATCCAACTACATGACCTCTGATGAGATTGCCGCCTTGACACCCGAGTCTCGAGAAGCTAGAATTGTTGGAAGCAAATGGGTCCTTCTTTCTGAAGAAGTGATGGTGCTTACGATTTGGACTTGCAAGGTTTGCATGCTACTAATATATAGGCGTTTGACGTACGTTCGCCTTTTCCGACCATCCCTTAAAAAAATTTTAACGAGAGTAGCCGCGGATTAAAATGCTAACCTTAGGCGCCAAACAGAGAGGGGCTAAAGCAGGCAACACTGATTAACGCCGTATTCGTGTATGTTATTGCAGGCTTCGTAGCTACTCAAATCACGTTCTTCACCACCTGTCGTCCGTTTTCTGGGTACTGGTCTGTCCCTGCTATTGACGGTAAGCCGTATGCGTCCGCTACTTTGCGTAGAGCTGATCTGTAGTGGGAAAATAGATCAATGTTGGTCTTATTATAACTTCGAAATCGTCGAAGGGGTATTTAATGTCAGCTCTGACTATGTCGTACTCCTCATCGCCATTCCTCTTCTTCTCAAGATCCGCCTTCCCATCCAGCAAAAGATCGTCCTGTTAACCGTCTTTGGAATGGGTGGCTTCGTTATCGCAGCTGCGATACTAACGAAAGTCTACTCTCTCGTGCCTTATCTCGTCTCCTACACGTACCTCAACTGGTACTTCCGCGAAGCCTCCGTATCCGTTTACGTCTCCAACTTTCCCGCCTTGTGGGGAATCATTCGTGATACCTTTCCTGCGGTTGGATATTGGGGTTACCCGAACACAGGTTATTCTGGTAGTACCCAGGTAGATTCGGGGCAAAGGCGGTATGTGGGAGGCCGCAGCGACGGCACGGTTGACGGGAAAGATGATCTCCAGATGTATCACCGTATGGGAAGTACCGTTACCAACGCCGAAAGAAATGAGGGCACGATCGCACTGCACCAAAGTCAGGAACATATTATGCCTCCGCAACAGTTCCTAAGGCCTAGCGCCTCTTCAAATGGACTAGCGATCAACAAAGATGTGGAGTTTACCGTATCAGAAGACACCGATATCGAGGATAAGGCGGCGGTGATGCCACACGTCCAGGGCTATCCGGCTGTGAGCAATTACAAGTCGCCGGTCCATCTCATAAATGAAGGAGCTGGTCCGGAGTTGGTCCGGAGCTGAACTGCTTTTAACTGTACAACATCGCAAATCGGAACTCATGCGGAATGGAAGTATTTTTGGATATTTACAATAGATGAGAAGGGGGCGTACATAGACTTCTGGTCGGTGTTTGGTTCATCAACGGGATAGGCATGGTCTTTCAATGCCAATAGCGCAGAGCCTCATGTTCTTATCTATATGGTCAGGTGTTCTTGAGGGCATAGTTGACACCTAGGGTTATCATGGGAAAATATATGGGTTGGGGTCACAGCTAGTTGGATTTGCTGGGATGCTCTTTCATATGACTAGATTTTGGATGCCTATAATTGCCATTGGCCTATGGAGGCACGGGGATTACCTATATTCTACAGCGTGCCACATGTCGGCGTTCTGGGGGAAATAAGACGAGAGCGTAAAAATCTGCATAGGAAACACAAGAGGCTCTTGATGCCAGTATGTTAAGAATCGACCTTCTAGTAGAGGAGGCTGGCAAACCAGCCTCCCCATTATTGTAATATATATAGCTACCAACCCCCTAGATGGATGATAATCGAAGTCAAGCATTACTTCAATACCCTCGCTCCCTAAAGAGAGAGACTCTTCAGCCTGATGCCATTTCTAGTTGTCTGACGACTCTAACCGTTGTGATGTGCGGCTAAGAGATGACGGTCGATTTAGAATTCGTCCCAAATTGATCCGCGCACGCTACGTAAGTCAAGCAATTAGTGGAACTTGGCAAGGCTTGTTTATATGACTTCTTCCGTCTTCCAAACACTTTCCTGTTGACTTTTGGCACGGGAATTCCATATATCAGATTGGAAATTGCAAGGTTCGATGACTGCGCTTTGAGACGCTACCATGTTACCATTGCCTCTTTTTCAATCACAACACCACCCTAGTGCAGGTCCAGCGAAGTTCAGCGGGAAAACTATTGGAGAGCGATATTGCTGGCGTTTCACACTAGCTTAGCGGATTTATTACCTGATACTCGAATGGTATTGGACGTTGTTATTCAAGAGCTGATACTGTCGACCTGAATCGGGTTATCTTATCACCGACTCAGCTACTTCCCATTGACTCAGTCATTGACTCAATCATTGACTCGGTCATTGACTCGGTCATTGACTCGGTCACCTACCCCTTGTTTCCATTGCCACCCCCCTACCCCCTTCTCGTTCTCATTTCCTAAACATTTCCTATGTATAT
>Ga0307515_10011778_pt1 | contig 16551 bp, 12 predicted proteins | sample 17_EM_MG_FD_194513 | JGI IMG/M metagenome (GOLD analysis project Ga0307515, IMG submission 194513) | Populus trichocarpa ectomycorrhiza microbial communities from riparian zone in the Pacific Northwest, United States - 17_EM | ecosystem: Host-associated > Plants > Roots > Unclassified | place... | reverse complement strand
TTGATTTGTCATTTCGAAATAGTAATGCCAAGTTTCATGTCATGACTCAGCAAAGTATTCTATGTTCATTACATTTTTCAAAAATAAAAGTAGCTGACTTTAATCAATTGAAAAATGTATCCAACTACACTATACCTATTTTGGAACACTATACCAAGTTTGAAAATCCCGTCAAATTGTGGATGCAATATCACTGAGTATCATTCGTATAACTGGACCCGACAAAATCGACCAAATGCGAACTTGACTTTCAAAAACCTTCAAAATTCTCAGAATGCTCAGAATACCTTTTGCACTTTTCGCTGATGAGGCTCGCTGTCAAATCGACACGAGGCATGTAATCACCAACTAAGGTTCATATGTATGGCAGCTTACTACATCATTCTGAGGACGGTGTTTTGTACTGTACGGTATTATGAACACATTATGTAGATCTCGAAGTAGACTAGTACCGATACCTCTATTAGGGGAGAAGCCCTAACAGTATCTGCTTTTTATTCCGTCCCGGGTATCGTTGACGTAACTCCTCATTTGTATGGTTGACAGGTGTAACAATTCTTCCAGATCGCATTCTTCAATTAACCGGTAGAATACTTCGCGCTTCTGCTATATCCCGAAATACTGATTTAGAACAATACTCTGAATCTGAATCTAACTGTAGTTTGGGAATCACAGATGCTGGGATGATCGTCTTGTCAGGTCCTCTCTTCGGTGGTGGTGTTACTACACAATCCTTAACGTAGGTTGAAGGGAATATTTGATATTTAAGATAGAACTTGAATATCTCAGTATATTGGATAATACTTGCTAACCACCAAATACACAGTGCAGCCAAGATATTATCTTCTTTCGCAAAAGATCTTATTGATAGAGAGAAAGCATACACAATAATGTCATGATCGTTTTCAAAGGTTTTAATGATGGGGCGGGGGAACCGCGTACAATCCTAATAGATAATACTATTATACTTGGTAATGATAATAATAGTAAAATAAGAACTTAAAACTTAATAATATTTCAGCTTCGTCTTTCGCAGGTAGGTATCGTTCGTAACTGTGGGGCTATCCTTCCAAAAGCCTAGGCTCTTGTTGTTCTTGTATAGCCTTTGTTGGACTGCCGAAGTTTGTGTCCAAACGTTAGCTATGATCTCATCTGTCATATCTTAGAGTACTCTTTTATTACGAGGCAGGCTCTTAGATAGAGAACCACGCATCCCAAAGGTTATCGTGTAATCGTCTGATTGGTTTCAAGGAGTTACTCCCCTGACAAGTCAGGCCATCATCATACGATAAGATTTAATCAAACAGTAACGTCAACTTAGATATCTTGCAACTCGTATATTTCGGATAGTCACAACCTCTCCGTTGCCTGACATGGTTATTTGGAGGGTTTTAAACAGATTTCTTAATAAATTAAGACACAACCTTCACCATATAGGCTATTTGGCTTATCTGCTTCAGAGGCTTACGTGGCTACCCACCATTGCTCTGTCGACATTCAACTTGACCTACCACACCAGTATTATTTAACTTATAATGATTAACCTTACCCCTTTGTGCCGTGCCAGGCAGTCGGAGGCTGATCGGGACTTATTGACTTCGCCCAACATCTTCATCAATCAGACACACCATGCTTAGGCTGAGACTGTTCTCTTTGGCCGGGGAGAACGCAAGTTGTTCCGCTCCACAAGGGATTGGCTCGAAGTCCCACTTAATAGCATATTGGCTGATGTCTGCCTGACACGTCAGTTGCACTTCTGCAACTGCCACGTCCAGTCCCCTTAGCTCATTTTAAATGAGTGTGGTAAGAAATAACTGGCATCAATATAAGCCCTGAAGGCTTATTGACTGGCCAAGATTATTGCATCATCAAATCAGTTCTACTGTGGTGTATGAACATTCAATGAATCCGCCAGCAATGAGGCTCGCTGTGGAATCGACACGAGGCATGGAATGTCCCACTAGCGATCATTACGTATGGCAGCTTACTACTTCATTTGAGATCGGTGTTAGGTACTATACAGTATTATGAACCCGTTCTGTAAATCTCTAAGTAGACTAGTACCAATACCTCTATTAGGGGAGAACCCCTAACAGAAAGAGGGAGTGAGATCAAAAGATGGGAAAGACAGAGTGTGTATTTCGTTGAATAATAAGATGATATGATACATGCTGAGCTGACAGTCCATCTACCCCGGGGTCTCCCGAATATATACTGCCCGTCGCTCCGTCCATCTCCGTTACCCCTGTATCTCTGTCCGCCCCCATCACCCAGTCCATCTGCATCATCCCTGTATCTCCATACACCCGCCGTAGCTATGTTCTCTGGCAAGCTGAGCGGTGGTGGTGGTGGTGGTGGTGGTGGTGGTGAGAGACTGATTATGCCACCACACCGGTGCCGGGCGTCTGCAACTAAAGCAGTCTCCGGATCAAGCATGTAGGAGCATAATCGGGAGGAGTAGAGTTTTCCACGGGAAGCTTTTGGCCGATGGAAAACTCTGAGTCTGTGGAAGCTTTGGCTGATAGAAGGCTCTAGGTCTGTGGAAGCTTTGGCTAGTACAAGGCTCTAAGTCTGTGGAAGCTTTGATGCTGACGTTGACGTAGCCAACCTACTTGTCTAAGTACCTCTGGTACTATGATCACTATCACCAACACCATCACTATCGCCATTGCCATTGCCATTTCCATCATCTCCATCAGCCCCAGACCGAATGTGTGCACATACGCCCACAGTCGACAGGAAGTAGGCAGCAGATTCCGCTGGAAAATCTGAGTCGGAGATCTGCTCTCCCCAAGTTCAAATTGTCTACCATTCCTGCGGGATCTACGGCTACAATTGTCAACACCATGACCACGAGGCATCGCAAGATCTTCTCACGGTGGGCACGCTAAAGATAAGGTTCAGACAATGATATCGACCGACATCATGATTTCGGCCACCATATGCCTCCCGCCATCTGCGACACACCACACGCCACATGCTGCCTGCCAAACGCTGCCAACCATACGCTACCTGCCTCACACCTCCCAGTGCCTGGCTTCTGCAACTCAGCAAGTCTCTTGATCGAGCATGCAGGAGCATACATGGGCGCATATAGTCAAGAGAGATTGGGAGTGTCTTCCATCTTGAGAGTGTACTTGCAAGCAACTCAGAGGTGTACTTGGGTGCGTACTCGGAGGTGTTCTTGGGAGTGGCTTGAGAGTTTACTTCGGAGCATAAAGTCAAGCAGGCTGGGAGTGTGCCATCGTGTGAGATTAGGAGCATGCGAGAGAGCATGCCCGGGACTGTACTTCAGAACGTACTCGGAGGAGTACTTGGGAGTGTACTTGGAGTTTACTTGGGAGCGTCCTGAGAGTGTAAGTCAAGCAGGCTGGAAGTGTACAGTTGAGTGCAATCAGGAGTGTACTTCAGAGTGTACTTGAGAGCATGCAAAGAAGTGCATTTGGCTGTTTGGTTTCAAGTTTGTTGAATGCAGCATGATGTATAGTATCAAGCTCACATAATTCCATGCGTAGCATAGTAATCTAGTCAATGTGCAGGTCCATAGGACCTTATAGTGCCATGCATCAATTATGCTATGGATCACCGACCTAAAATCAGCTGCTCTATGAGTTATGCATCGAGTAAGGTCATTTTTCCCGGTGTACATGTGTGCGCATAGCGCAGCCTATCGTCGATTTGCACTTTTGCTGATGGAGCTTGTCACTATTAAATGCCTCGCCTTTTGATTTGCCTATTCAGCATTGTGTCAGAGACATACTCGGCAACCAACCGATACTCTGCCAACATAGATTATGACTCATCAACCCCATATTTGTAACAAGTATGACATCGCAATGCATTCTGACTCAACACAATGAGCAGGTTTGCTTCTGGCATCTTATCTTCAGCCAATGTCATTGATCCCTCAGACACAGCATGCGTAGATCTCGACCTTCCGTAGACCGGGGAGTACCACAAGGTGTTCTCATCACTTTGTGCATGGGCTTGCAGATCCCTCTTACTTGCATTTTGCTTATCGTCTGCTGTGCACGTAATTCTGCGTAAACGCAACTTAACTGTGTGTTGTCCCGCTATTCAGTTGTAGTCGGTGTGGCCAATAATTATATGCACTGCTGAAGGGTTTTCACTTCCCAGTAGTGGTGTGATAATTGCATCATCATAGGTGAATCTGCTAGTGAGGGCATACCTATCACTAATTGATCGACATGCGGCCCAAGTGTAATCCCGCTAAAGATCACTTGGCTGACAAACCAAATGTCGTTCCACAGGTAGATGTTTTGCACATGACTACCGTAGTTGTAGCCACATGTACCTGCTGCGATCCATTTGTATCATTACCGCTGCTAAGGGGAAACCCCCTAACACAAGCGGACACACACAGGTATGCGAAAATGAAGCCAAAGTAAAACCGCAACCCGCCCCAAAAAAAGGGGGTCTTGGCAAAACCAGGCGGTGTGTTGTCGAAGGTGTGTGTGTGGTGTTGGTGATCCAGGGCTCAACCCTTAGCCTGCCTGTACTGGCCACACCTTATCCGTACTGACTGCGACGTGCGTTGGTATAACTCGGATCTAAAAGTTAACTGTTTTCGAGCGACTTCAGTGTTAAAAAGGTGACTGATATACTACCAGGTATATTGTGTTGTAAGTACTAGTTAGATAATGAACTGTAGCTATTATATACTTCCAAAATCTGATGCAATATCTGGTAATACACATACATCCATCTCACATTCAATTTTGGATGGGATTTAAACTATGTCTTTTCCAATCTTTGACGTCAACTTACATTTCGGGCTACCAGTACTGCTCAACAACCTTTCGTAACGCTCGTTCCCTTCTGCAGTGCACACTCAGTTCATGCACATCACCCATTGCTTTTCTTTACTCCTTCTGTATTCCCACTATTTGATGGATATAATGTGATTTTGATCTGTTTTTAATGTACTCAATACAGAATCACTGTACTAAACTGGGGAAGATTTCCAAATTTCTTTTCCACTGGATGATGTGCAGTAATAAGTATAGCTATAGAAAGTGTCATTGTTGGTTACGTGGTTGTCCAGATAGTTAATATTTTGAATCTGCCAAAGTGGGAGACTTTCTAAAGAAGTATAAGTTAAGAATTTTTGCATTGTGAGATCTCGTCGCGGTGGCCACCCTAAAGATAAGGTTCAGACTATGATATTGACTGATGTCATGATTTCGGCCACCATACGCCGCCTGCCACCCGCCACCCACCACCCACCACCCGCCACCTACCTCACCCATCCCGCTGCCTGGAGCCATCAGGGTCAGCCGCCACCACCGGCCAGCCATCGACAGAGCCACCCGCCGCGTCGACGCCAGCAATTGAGATATCTCATGGCAGTCTCGAAAGCAATGCCTCATTGCCATGTCAACTTTCGAGGCCGAGTTCATCGCCTGCTCGGACGCCTCTATAATTTGGGCAACCCAAGTGACCAGTGGTGGCCAGGATGGCCATGTAACCATGAGGCCGGTTGACTCCCGTACTGCATGTCTAAGTTCATACAATAATGACCTCCATGTTTATCTCTGAGTTCACTTGCTTACACGCTCAAATAGCATCTCAGTGTCTTGTCCCTGCGTAAGTTGCCTAGAAGAAGCACCTCCTGTTAGTGATCCAAATCGTCATCTTTGATTTTTGAAGTCAAGGTAAACTCACTGCAGTCCTCACTTTCGTCATCACCAATTTTCACATTGGTATCTTTATCATCCTGCTTCAATACAATGTGTGAAATCGTGGACATTAGTCATCTCAAATATAATACACGAAGACATGGTTAGAAGTCACACTTTAAGGTACAAACGACTTAGGTATAATATAGGCCCGCATTAGAGAAAGAAAAGACGTATGACTGACTCCTCATGTCAATTAGAAGTCAATTGGGCTGTCCCATTGGCTAGCCGCGAATTATCTATGCCATTGAATAAATGCCAAGATGAGTGGCAGCTGGTTCCAACCTTTCAATGGCTTCCTCACATCTACTGTGGTTTTGGCACGGCTTTCCAACACTCCGCTAAAGATGACTAGCTAGTTAAAAGGTATTAAAACTTCATGTGGGGCTCGGTCGCATCGCCAGCCCAGAATAATCCAACAGCTACCAATACGGCCTCCACGACCGCTCCCATTGTGCCTAACGACGCCTTCAGCATCAAGCCATACCCAAGGTGGTATCGAAAGTAAAGCACGTGGTGACTGGTGAGACTATGGAGTAATTGGATCATAATAGTCTACTAATGTATATACATGTAAGAATGTAAGAGGTACGTATACCTGAGTACTCGTAAATTAGAATTTAATAGGCATTGGCTTGAGAGCGGCACACTGAAGTCCTTCATGATTCATTATCTTAGAGATCTCTTCCACCTTTCCCATGTTTTAGTCTCTTCCAGAAATTACTTCCTGCTCGACTCTGTTATTATAACCTCCGGGGAGTTGAGGCAACTGGAGTGGTGAATACGTCATACTAGGGTTAGGCTACTATCGAGGCATGGCTCAGTTTTTCTCTCGCTGAAGGGTTGAAAACTCATGGGCGAGGGCATTTCGGGTTTAGAGGCACAACCCTGGTTCCCATGGATCAACGTCTGCAGTGGCGATGACATTCTATCGAAAAATAGAAGCAAATTGGCACCACCAATTGGGTGAATCACCCAAAGTGAAGAATCACTAGCTCAAGACCTGACAAGTCGTAAATATACTTATGCATTACGAACCCCCACTGTTACACTGCGATACGGCGAGCAGTGGACGATCGCACGTGGGCTGGAGCGTCAACGAGGCTCTAGCAGTCCATCACACTACTAACTCGTACCAATCCAGTACTATGCGCAAACTTTGAACTATGCGACACGTACTCGTTGTTCATCAGAGATAAAATTGGTCCCATAAGATACCTTCACCGGGCCTCGCCAATCTGATTGACAATAGGACCAATGTGAAGCTGAATTTACGCTCTATCTCCTCACGCAAATATCTATGTCATAGGCTATTTATCTGCGGGACGAATCCCGACTTCCCAGGACCCAGGGTCAGACAAGCAGAGCAATATGAGGTGAAGTTTTCTTATGCCTAGACTAATGAATGATTTTGTTGACTAGAAAGCCCCTTTTTAGTTTTATTGGGTACCCAGACTAAATTATGAGTGTTTACTATTTTTTGCTTTTCAGCTAACCGAAACTACTCGTCACAAATAACGTTGGGGGTGCTATGTTCCTTTTTCCTTTCCACAAGACGCATAAGTACTTAAGTAGTAACCTAACTATTTGACATTTTGCGGCCTGGTGCAACTTTTTGCTTTTTCCTTCCGCAACTCAAACGTGGCATTATATGGCTGATAACACTTTTTGCTTTTCATTGCCCAAACTGAAGAATGACTTTGTGCGAGGGATATATATTTTAATCTTGTTTCAGCTGGGATGGTGTGCTGGTCCTATGGGTGTATGGCTGGTAGAACCAGGTACGAGGAATTCTACTGCAGATGCTCTGCCCAAATATACCAAAAACTCAGAATCTCCGTGCTTCTGCATATCTATCTAAGTTTCCCTTGGGCCAATACACCATTATGTGCAAATTATATCCCTGTGCATGCACTAAGCATACCATAACTCAATAGCCTCAGGTTCTACAATCATGCCAATAGTGTGCCGATTACTCGCACGTCAGTCATCCATATCCTTCGCGGGAGCAACTCAGTTAACAGATGTAACTCACAACACCCTTGGATGGGCTGAATTCGCACAAATAAGTATGGAACTGCCTCCGCATTCATCATAAATTCCTATCCATCACTGGCAGATTTACGGAAGATTCACGTTCACCGTTAAGATTCATACACTCACGTAATTTCTACCCCTATTCGCCGAAGAACGGTTATGCTTCTACCTGCCATGTCTACCTCTACCAACCTCACAATCTCCAATCTTACCTCTTCCAAGCATATGATATGTGGTTGCTTGATACACGTGTCAGGTTGTGCCACACCCGTTGCCAAGACGCCGAGTGCGATGGTATGAGCTCGGAGACAGTACGTCAGTTGAGTGATATGCTTCGGTAGATTGCTTTGCTATGATTGAGCAACAACGCTACATAAATTAAATTGGAGGATATAACTTTTAGCAATGGGGCGAGCTATAGGGACAGCCCAACCGCGAGTTCAGGGTAGCTAGAGATATTTTGTGCTTGATTTTATGAACTTTATACCTAAATAGGTTAATGTATTTGTCTTTCCCCCCATCTAATGCGGTGTGTGAGAGGTCGTGCGGTCTTGCTCTTACTGTCTCCGCTTTGGTCCTCCAACTCCTGAAGAATGAATTCTAAAGAATACATGCAGGGAATGGAGAAATCCAAAAGAAATCATCGATGCAGTAGGAAAAGCCGTTCCCCGACTGACCTATTACGATAATCCTCTCTTCTTTCATCTCCCCGAGGGGTTCTTTCCATTTGCGAATAAGCAATCGGTAGGCTAAGTGTAGGTTTTGTATTCAAGGCCATAGAAACAAGTCACAATCCATACCGCGGCCGTGGGCCAGGATGCCGTCGGAAAAGGTAATTTACTGCCTCCTGCTTGAAAATCTCTAATCCACTGCCTTGTATTCGGTAAGGCCTCTGGCTGGGCTATCGATGGTTTCATCAACTGTTCGCCCCGATATATTTCGAGGTCTTGGCATTAGCGGCCTAGCCAGCACGATTAGCGGCGTTCATTCTTTGCATATGCAATTGCGCAAGATTTACCCTAGTACATATACAAACGGCAGTCCATATTCTATGATGTGGTATAGTATTCATGTTAATCTGTAAATATTCTGAGCCATAGCATAGTCCCATTATAGGCCCTATGGGGTTAACATTGTACGCTGTAAGTTGCTTCGTTTCACTTGCGACTTTTTTCTGTTTTGCATAGGATCTTATCTAAGTAATCGGTTGTGTTCTTCATTCCATTTTGCTTAAACAGCATCTATCAAAGGCGGAATATCTTACATTCCCAGGCCTACATTTGCGCAATTGCTAAATTAATGAGGTTCCGATTCTGTCAAAAGGAACCGTGCATGGCCAGTCGACGTCAACTTGTATTTTGAGTCTCGCAAGATGAACGAAGATGAACGACGCAATAATAATGTATGGAGCGAGTGTACTTAGTATTTGGGTTCAACCAATACGCCGTTTTGCCTGATATATGAACCTGCAGCTGCGCAAACGGCACCTCTTCCTCGACATGAGCTGGGAAGTTTTCCTCCCTGTTTGCTTCTTACACTTCTGCTTCTTCCTCAGTCCATAGGATATAGTACAGCTCCTGAGAAAATCAATCGAGAAATGTACTGATCTTTACCATCACACGGTATAAGTACTGCTTAAGATGGGATAGATAATATTAATGGTGCTATCAAGAGTATCCTATTGGCTCTAAAATCAGCGGCTACTCATGGAAAAGAAATCTGATCAGCTGAAAACTATAGTTTTCACCTCCAGAGGTTTAGCTGATATTGGAAACCCGGTTCTGCCCCCTCACGGCCGATTTTTCGAGTCGTTCCGCCTACATGCGCATGAAATATAGCACCTTCATCTTCTTCCGCTCGCGTATGACACAATAATTCTTTGTTTTTTCTCGTAAGTAGGATGTGCGTTTGTTCATTTTTGCTTCTTCTCTCGATAGTGAGATACTCTGGAGTATACTGCCTTTGTTTTCCTCCTACCCGCGAGATATACCACGGTTTAATTTTGCCTTTCTCTCTATTTGTGAGATGTATTGCTTTCGTTTTTCCCATCGTTCGTGAGATACTGGGAGTACAGATTAGTACCAAAAAATTGTAAGCACTGAAATTTTCCTAAAGTGGTATGAAAATTACGGATTAGCTATGGGTATTACCCTTTTTAGCATATCTAGAGACTGCCTGTTCGGTACCAGCATATGCCTTCGTTCATTTTTGCTTTTTCCCTATTCGTGAGATATATTTTATTAGTTCACCCCCGCTTCCTCCTGCGTGCATTTGTGAATATGCTCCGTTCGGCTTTGCTTTTCCTCCATTGATTTGTTTAGTTCGATTCGTGACGCCGTTTTGCAATTCGCCCTGCAAGTTTGCCCATACGTTCAGATCTACATACACTTTCTAGACCCTTCTCCCAACAAACCCATGTTAACGCTTGCTTGCATGCAACCTCTTTACATCTTCACTAATGAATACCTACTTATCGGTCCAACTGTTCGGGGCAATGACCCGGGGGTAGAGCTTTATATCCGAGTTCACAGCACAAATTGCTGATAGAGCACAGGGAGCCTGTAGAGTATAAGTATGTCTTAACTGTCCCCGAGCTTAACATAGGTTCCAATCATTCACTGGAAGCCTCACAACACTCACCAGCTAAGATTCTCTCTCTTCGAATTTTAATCCTTTCTCACCGAAGAAACACAACGCAACTGCACTGCTAGGTCTATTCACGAAAGCTTCATGATCTCCGCCAGTCCCCCTCCTGCAAAACTCTTCTCCTCCATACCCTCTTCACACAATCCATCCTCTATGCGTGAAAATACCTCAGCTGCCCAGTCAATCCTAGGTATCCGATCCTATCTCACCATCGTAGCTACACGCCAAGTACTAACTCAACCTCGAATAACAAGATAACGCCTCTACCGTTACCGGCGAGAACCTCAGCCGTCTCATGAGTACCGAAAACTACACGATGCAGGCGTGGTTGGCACAGGCTGCTGGGGAGGATGCGGTGACGGCGCACTCTCGGAACTCTTTTTAGAATATTTATGGGGTATTTGTGTTGAGAATCATTGGATGGTTGGTTCTATATTCTTAGAACGTTCAGTTTTTGTTTCATAAAATCAACGCATCGCGATTCAGAGAGGTTGCGTACTGAGACCCAAGAAACGGATGCTATTATGGTTGAAGACCTTAGCCCCAACTATATAGCATGCGATTGTATTCCTTTTACTTCAAGGCTATATTTTCTGCCTACTTCCCCTTTCAGCGGCTCCCATCTGCAGACCTCTACTTTCTGTTTTACATCTCCTGCCAGCAAAAACGCTATGGAAGTGGAGAACCTCTCGTCTTTCTATTGAGTCCGATTCTATCGCAATAGGCATTGAGAAAGACGATATAAGTATCCCTCGTGGTTAGCAGGTGCGCCATATGGCGTTGAGCTAAATATTGATACTGTTCGTACTCACACCCCTTGGCTCATATCTTTACCCACAATTCACCGGAAATTTCCAAAAAGCCCACTGTATTTCTCCGATTGTCTTACTGGGTCCTGTAACTGTTTGACAAAATTGTGGTTGTCTATGGTGTGGAAATATTAGTGATGTTGTGATTGCTACGCCACGCAAGGTGGCAGGAACCCACGAGCAGATAGCCGTAGGGTCTGATGGGGAATATCCATCAGAAAGTGGACCGAATCTGGCCAAATGACCGACTACTGGTTACCGGACAATCCCATTCCTGCAGTTGCAAACGCCCAACCAGGCGCCCCGGAGCAGCCGAAGTGAAGATTGGGAATTGAACTGCTAATACGGACAAGTTCCGTTGCAATTATGAGGGGAGATTAGAAGTGAAACATTTGCAAGTCGACCGCTCGCGGGCTTCTGCCTTGCCTTGGTTATCGCATGCGTGTACAATGTTGAAACCCAGTCTGCATGCATAGATGTAAAGTACATACAGCGCTGAGACATGAGCTCTCTCGAGCAACATCTCGCCGAATATGCAGCACACTTTCTAACGGTTACTTCTGATTGGGCGGGGCTTGGCTTGTGATTCTCGTCCAATATCTCGGCCCCGGCTTGTGTCGGAGATCCGGATCCTGGTCTGGAACGGAGATCGGAAAAACCATGGACCTGAACGTCCAAGTAGTACGAAAGCCTTCGCTTGTGCCCGAAGTACTAGTGCCACGTCTCAATCGGGGTACCCGCGTACCAGGGTAAAAGATCGGACGCTCCTGTTCTGGCAGGTAATCATACCAAACCAGCAAAACACAATCGTACCAGACAGTTTGGGCATAACATCGCCAGAATAATATTCAGGATGGAAAAGACTGGAGTGCACTGACTTCCAACCAACATTTCCCCCTAGCCAACACCAGAAAGGCGCGTCCGATCCTTTACCCTGGTACCCGAGTACGACGTTGACCGTGAAGGATCGATATCGCGTCCTGAATTTCAGCACAAGCATGTATGTCTTTAGTTTGACATGCAATGCCAATCCCACGCCAAAACAGCGCCTTCTGAGGCTCTCTTCCGATTGTGATTTGGATCTAGGTCTAGAGTTTAACAAGCCTCTAGCTGTCGTACGATGTATACATTAGCTTAAGGTGGGAACTATTTTGGTTGTGGGAAACATGCTTCGCAGATAGCCGCGGGGGGCCAGTCAGCTGCCAGATTACATTAATTTTGGTCGTTTGAATATGAATCGCAGATAGCCGCGGTGGACTAGCCAGCTATAGGGCGGCAATGTTATCATAAGAGCTAGGGTTTTTGACTATAGTCTCCGCTACCATGGATGCGGACCATGAACCAATGACAAAGCCCATTCCGTTATCAAATGCACAGCACCTAATAACTAGTTGCTGATATAATGTGGTAATCACGATCAACAGAGTTCCAGCTGTGAAATCCCGGGAGAGCGCTCCAATGTTGCACAGAAGATTAATATTCAAAATACAGCCGAGGAATCCAAAACAGCTGTGGTCTAATACTTCCGGAATACTTAAGTAGGTAAAGTATGAATCAATACCCCATGCCAACCTAAACATAACGCCACAACATTTCCAGCTCACAAATATTAATCATGACAGTCTGTCCCATATAATTCGATTGCATGCATGCCTACTCTTCACAGGCCTGGGGGGCTAATGAGGTACTGCGACTGGATGTCCAGATAAAATTTCTGAACTATTTACGGGTTGGTACACACGCTCCGCATAGCTGTGGTTTTGAGATAAAAAACCGATGGTGTAAGCGACAAACCTGTATGGAAAGAGGGGTCGGTATGGAAAAAGGTGATGGATCTGTATGACGAAATGTAGGCCTGATTGAAAAGAGGGCCTGTATGGCAAACGACCTGTAGTCATGGCAAAGGTGGATCTACATGACAAAAGGTGGCCTGCCATGGAAAGAGGCGCCTATATGGCAAAAGACAAGTCCATACGACAAGAGGCAAGCCTGCTTGTAAGGAGGTGTCTGTATGGCAAGAAGTGCAAGTATGACATATATAAGGCATGTGAGGATGCACGCATGATGTAGGCTGTGGCTGGGGTGGTGGCGGCGCTATGGCTGTGGGGTAAATTGTATCCGCTCTCCCTCTTAGACAATCAACACTACCTTACGTTCATACGTATACAAAACAGGTCTGTACGGAAGGTGCGCCTGTATGGCAAAATACACTCACTACCCACCCTACGCGAGTACTATAAACTGATATCTCAGAACAATCAATTCCGATCGCGGGCGACGAGGGTTACTCATTCGGCCCCACTCTCAAATTTCAGTATCGTAAAATCATCACAAATCACTATATCTCAACACCGCCCACACTCTAGAGCTTTGGTCAAACTTTAGAGCTCGAAAATCTGGGCGAATCTATCAGGCACCTGCTCATCATGTCCCTGACGTCTGCGGCGGAATCGTTTGCGAAATGGCCATGACTGCAGCAATAACAGCATCGTTTCCTATCTCCCAATATACTTATCAAAAAAACGCCCTAGAAGTTATAGATACATGCATAATAATGATATCCAAATCGAGCCATCTCCACTGTACGCACTAACTTTAAGTGAAGGTAATAGCACATTAGTCTCAACGAGGGTTGGATGCTGTCGGTGTCATGCCTCGTAGGGATATAAATATGTGTACAAAAACCGTATTTATATACCGTCATAGACTATGTATCTTCGTTTCTTATATTAGCTACCATGCCACTACTTTTTTATGCAGATTCTGTGTGGATCGGTAGTAGGCGAATTTTAAAATCTGTCTAGGAAAAGTCCATCATATATACGCTCATTCTAAGATTGTCCCTTCAAGGAACGAATACAAAAGTCTAGACACATTATTCAGGTTCTGAGAAATATTACAGGCGGGGATGTAGAGGTGTCGTAACCCCGAGGGCTCAACACTTAGCTTGGAAGCACGGGCCTTCTAGAGCTGCGGGACAGAAATAATAATATCGAAGGCGGACAGTGTCTAATAAGACCACACAAACATCGGTGCTAAGCCTTGTCACACAAGAGCGCACACGAAACAATAGCATTAGAACGTTTATCTACCTTCCTATTTCAGGTAAGTTTATTCACTTGTACTTTTGGTTCTACCGGGTGTCTGGATGCTGGCTGCGTGCACGATTGCTCATATACACGAATTTTGTCACCCAAGACAGCCTTCCTGCGGCCTGGGCTAAAGCTCCGCTCCTTTTACGTATCTAGCTGTGCGAGTCATAGGGGCGGGGGCTAACGCAGATGTCAGTGCGCAGCAAACCCAGGAAATAGATGAGCATCAGTTTGCAAGGTGGGCATGCTTTGACACTGGAAATTTCCATTATATTATACAAAGTTTAACGAATCAACTATCTTAGTCAAGATAGTACATTCCGAAGCAAGTTTAACCTGTTTAAAACTGACCTTCCTAGGAGGGAACAGTGTCTATTGTCGAATTGCGTCGTCCGGTGGTTCAACACAGTTCCACTTTGCGACACCATCATATGGTATCAATGCTACCGCAGTCTGTGAGATCATAACTAGCCATATGAGAGCCTTAATATAGGAGCTCTGAACATGGCATTCGATTCGCCACGGAATCTACATCTTCTAGACTTCCAGAAATTGAAAGGAATGATACGATACCAGGTACCCAAAGGGTACAGTATATAACAATACATATATATCCATTTTGGAGAACACAGCAGCGTATGTTTTTATTATGCGTATTTTCATTAAGTATGACGCGTGTTCTAACTACGCAATAGACATCCAGCATACAAATTGCAACCGGCTGTGAAACCAAGACTGCTCTTCCCCCAAACATAGAACTCCCCACAATCAAATCACAGACTCCAAAACCAATGCTTTCCGTGGAACTTTAGAAAGATCCCCGATTGTACGTGGTAACTGCATCCTCCTCGGAATCCTGCTTAAGCCATGCTGGCATCGCGTGGTTTTCAATGCTCCCAAGACGACGAAGGCTTTATTAGTGAGGCCAGTGACGGTGACGTTAGCTAGTCGTGTTAGTGTTAGCACCGTAGATAAAAAGGGAAGACGAGTAGAGGAAGGGAATCTCCCCCATCTAGCCGGGCCATCTGGAGGGCGAGTGGATAACAGGCACTTGTCACATTCTAGTTAGAGTGAATAGGGCATGGCTGAATTACAATAACGGCGCCGTAGATACAATGATGAGATAGATACCTAGGGTCGATCGAACGTTCAAGACACGCCAGTCGTAGTTACGGGAGTAGAGTAGAGTAGGCGAGGTTGGCTAAAGAAACGTTGTAGGTAGGGGAAGCGATGACTATAGCTTGTTGCTCGAGGGTAGGTTAGTATTTAGCGTCGTGGATAAGATGATAGGATGGATACCTGGGACCGATTGAACGTTCGAGGAGACAGCGCCAACCGTATTTACAGGAGTGAAGGTGTGTATACGGAAGCAGCCATTAAGAGTGCTAGCTCATGGACGGTATATAATAGCTGTTCGCGCGGGGTTAACTACGTTTAAATCTAGTACTAAAAGACTCCCGATTTCGACTTCCTTGGGCGAATACTTGGTACAATAACAGTTCCACCCAATCACCTTGGACGCGCAAACACGACAAGATACTTATGTAATTAGTTCATCTTTTGCAAGGTAAGATGCTTGGTTTTGTTACTGGAATTTACATGTAGTCGTTTTTCTTCGGTAAGATCTAGTAGGGGTATGACGCTGTGTGAGGGCAGTTCCAGAACAATTGCCTCCGATAGGTGCCGCTTAACTACGCAGGAGTGTAGTTCTAGTAGCCAAATTTGAGTGCCACGGTCTCGCAGAACAGAACCAATTGAAGGCAGGTATGCGTACGTAACAAGTGCCTATGCTATGCCTTAGCTTCGTTCACGTGAGACACGATTATTGACGTGGGGCATGTTTTCTAATCGCATTAATATTTGTAACGCGCGACGCCAAAGTATTGCTTCGGCTGTAAGTATAGTATAATTGTGGTACTCAGAAGTTGAGAAATAAAAATAAAAGTCACGGTACACGAGAGTAGTGCCTAGAGTTCACGACGCCCGAAACCTTTTATAGCGTCCTGAATTATTTCCAATTCAGCGCGGGCTTTGTCTAAACAGGAGGCATCCAAATCTCAATTGCTTGTCCTGTGTACTTAGTAAGTATTTAGGTGGTACTAAATACCTAGGAACCTACTTGTAAGTACTGTACCAAAAAAGCCCCGTTTATTGATGCCGAGTTAATGCTGTATTAATGTTGAATTCTTTATAAATGTATACATTGGCTGAACTTGTGGGGTATTTCGGAATTTGCAACAATATCAATTGTTTTGAATGTGGGATCAA
>Ga0307515_10011777_pt1 | contig 16552 bp, 20 predicted proteins | sample 17_EM_MG_FD_194513 | JGI IMG/M metagenome (GOLD analysis project Ga0307515, IMG submission 194513) | Populus trichocarpa ectomycorrhiza microbial communities from riparian zone in the Pacific Northwest, United States - 17_EM | ecosystem: Host-associated > Plants > Roots > Unclassified | place... | reverse complement strand
GTGACTAAGTGACTGGCAACATATCAGAAGTTGTACAAAGAAACTGCTGAACAGGAACGAAGAGACCAGCTCGATACTCTCTGCGGTTGGTGTAGGTCACTTACGCTTACCTTGAACTCTGTAACCTCCGATAGAACTTACGATAAATCCTTCTCACCCAACGGGGAAAACTCATGACCAAGTCTGATGTTGTAAATCCGTTGACTGTGCACCTGCCGCATAGGATGGCGCTGTTGGCTGACCTTGGAGAAAGTAGATAGAGCGTACTTGCCGATAGACCTGTGCTCGCTTGATCTGAGGCTGAGGGTGGGAACTTCCGCACAGAAGACCTTCCGCCACACATGCATGCAATTCGCCGTCCATTGACCCTCAAAGCCCTGTAGCCTATACGGGATGAACACCTTTATAACCCTTCTGCCCTGAGCACCGTGTTTCTCGAGTCACCTCCCACACCCGGTCTTCATCCACCCGCTCAAAACGCTATGGGTGTCTTCCAGGATGAAACTTTCTTTGACGTTCTGGGACTCGCTTTGGCCGCTCGAATGCCGCCCCCTTTGATATGCTTTGCCCTCCCAGGTCAAGCTCCCACCATCTTTCTCACTTCTCCAACCTGCTACAACTTCATGAATCCTATGACCACGAAACCCTTCACGATCCTCAACCCAATCCCTGGCTCGACCAAGACCTTACGACCATCATACATTGCTATCCCACTCAGCTATGCGATTGTCCCCTTGCACCTATTCCAAGCACAAGCACCTCCGCCACACTCGACGGCATCGCCACACCCACCGGATCCCACGTTCTGGAATGTGGTTGAACGAGCAGTAGAACATTCAGTACACGGAGCCGTGGCATTGGCGTGGCTTTTCTCTGAAATTTTTAGGACCACTCAAAAGGTTAGGAGTGCGGGAATGTTTTTTTGTTCGGCCGAAGTTGTCTGATTTCGTGGTTGCAGGGTTTGGCCCCCGTTCGAGATGACCTGCGGTCCCCTCCATGTGGTTCGCTCGACCTGAGCTCCCTACCGTCCATATCTACGGAAGACGATCTTTTGCGTGTGGACATGACAGAGTTGGAGTTAATACCCCCGTCAGAGCTGTACACGGGGGAGGCTGAACTAGCGGCTGCAAAGCTAGCCGCTTCAAAACTGGTATATCCTGTCTGACTTATGCACTCCCACCAAACCGTTGATGCTATTGCGATCCCAGTTATCCTCTAAGAGCAAGCCGCCTCCACGATGGAGTTCTTCCAATACAACCCTGGATACCCTCCCAGAGGGCTACCTCCCTGGCGAAGATCTATCCGCGCTCCTTCAAATACTCGACGGCGAGCTCTACTACGACCTTGGCGCCGCGCCGCCGCCGCCGCGGCTCAATCCGTCCGCTTCCGCTGTCTCTAGCACGTTATCAGCTTGAAGGTCGGGAAACTTGTACTTCTTGTGATCCTTTCGGAGATCCCTTCGGCTGTCATTCATACCGATATCATAGTGTAGCGTTGTCTCTGGCGGTCTCCTTATCCCCTGGTCTATCTCCTATCTGTTGCTTCTGCTACGCGCTTGTTTGTTTCTTGGGACTCTTGTAAACATCGTCTCGGCTGTACTTTACTTTTAGATGTATCATGATAACCGCTGTAATCTGGAAAACTTGATTGTGACATTGGCGATTCCGCACTGAGCGCGGCTTACTGCCGATCTTATAACCGACCCTGCATCGATGAAGAATTGGTGTGCCGCACTCTGTAACCTCAGCTCTTTATGCGATGATTTTCGGGGCGGGTGACTGTACCAAAACGACAGCCCCCGTGGGTACAAGGATGAATCTAGCCTTTGTTGCGGACATCGGGGGTCCCAAACCAGTCAAACCCCGGAGGTCTGTGCGCCCTGTTGCCTGCCATCGCTCGCCCGGGGATAAGATCCTTGGGTCACGCGGTTGACTCGTTGCCTGCGGCTTTGTGTCATGGGGCGGTGGTAGTATGTAAGCAAGCAACTCAATGCGCGGACCTGGCGGACTTAAAAACGATCACCATTCAACTTACGAGCTGGTGAGATACTTCGAGCCTTTACCAGCGGGTTGAAGGTGTCGTAGCCATGGAAATACTGTGGGCTGAGCCGTGCCAAGATTTAAAAAATTTAACCTTTGTACGCGGTACCCGTGTGGCAGTCGTGGTTTGTGTCGGCAGCAATCAATTGTTTCTGGTTTCTGGTCACGATCTCTCCACCTTTGACGGCTTCAGTACCACCCAGAAGGCTGTCATTGATTCGACGTGGGCGCACACCTACCGGAGATGACGTTTATCTAGATTCGGGCTAGATATCACTCATTCCAGTGCAAACGACGCCGTGGGCTGGAACAAGGCAAGGCCAGGGACACCGAACAGTGGCGTCCTTTTGGACGTTCGTGAGGAAACAATACGCCCGTCCTCCCATCCAGGTGTCGCGCGTGAGATCATGACGGGCGTGTATAAATAGCTGTCAGTTGGCATTACGTTGCGGAGTGAAGTCGATGCCACGGCGAATCCGGACAATCCGCTCTCTTGACACTTAGGGGTTCTTATCGTGGCTGGAGATCCGATATATACTCGTACTATCACGGTGAGGGATAGGATCCTAGGAGTCTGTCTTGAACGCACGAAGACAGGCTCACCTACGACCGTTCCCAAAAATCGAGTCCCATTGCAAACCTGCCGGCGGCAAGGATGGATTTCGAAAACGGAGCTCCGGAGATGAAGTGTCCATGTGGCGCAGACGGCTATTTCGGAAATTCGGGCTGCCACGAGGTATAAGCGAGCTAAGAATACGTTCTCTGGGAATGGGCAACCCTTCGTACAAGGGATCGTATCGTTGGCACTGCGTGCCCCTATGTAACGAAAAGTAAGTATTATCTAATTCATTGCGAGCTATACGTCGTTTCAACCCAGCGGTGGCAACAGACTGACACAGTGCCTGAAACAAGCCTTGGCTGCCTTGCTGAGCCAAACACATCCCCTGTGCGCCGTGGTCTCCTGTTCTTGCATTGAGGCTATATTCGGGGAGGGGGGGATTCTGACCCCGCCCTCCCTCCGAAGTAGTCTAGTCAGTCGTGTTTTGCCCCTCTGTTCGGCCCGAAGGATGGCTGGTGATATAATAATTATGCAGGGAAAATATCGTGGTTCTGCGGACTCCAGGAATCTACCTGCACCTCATTCGCCGCACCAAGGAGCTTCGGTGCACCCATTTTTCAATGGAACACGCGAAATCCACAAGAGGAAATGGCGCTCGATAAGCTTCTTAAGAAATCCGGATTCCGGAACGTTGTGATCTTGTCCCAGTGTCACCGGCGCCCAGAGTCACAAATCGAGCACTTCACGAAACCCGCAGATCCAGCGCTCGGAATAGGGGGCCCGCGTCACATCGCGGGTTGGCCGGCAATAAGTGCCCTGTGCCTTGACGGATCAGCGCTGTTGGCAACTTTACATTTCCGACACTAATGGGTTCACGAGCGACTTGTGCCACGATCGATGGTCCTGAGATTTACGCACCGCTCCTGTGCAAGTTCCATGTTGTATCATTGGCCTGTACACATGTCCAAGAGATGTCCTGATCCCGTCAGGGGATCGGGGTCGTTCTCCTCTCAGTGCCGCCCATCCCGCGATCGTACTTAATGTGAGGTTGGGGAAGCGATGGTTACACCAAGCCCCCCGCTCCCCCCGACGAAATGGGTCTGTTGTCTTCTCTGTTCATCTTCTCCGCTCTCTTTTCCTTCGTCGTCGGCATCCCAGCCACGCAATTAGAGCGTCGGGCCAAGACTCCCTCGGTCTTCAACAACTGTGCCGGGAACGCTCAACCGAAGCTCCCGAATCAAATCGACTCTGCCTCCGGATACGCCCCCCAGCTCCCGTTGAAGGGAGAGGGATGGGAGGAATGGGTCATGGTCGTCGAAGGTCTCGTCAACGGAACCCAGAACCCACTCTTCTTTGCTCGTTGGTCCCGTGGAGATCCTGCCGATCCAGAGTCCAAGCTTGAGGACGCGACGTTCGCCTTCTGGACAAATTTCGAGAACGGGACCACTTGGGCATTTTTAACGAACGGCACCATGGATTACAGCGATGTCCAGGGTGTGAAGACTTGGGCGATCGGAGATATCAAGTTGGCATTCGATGGGAACACCGGAAGTTGGAACCACTCTATAGTGCGTCCGGGCTTCTCCTTCCAATCCCACATCGACATGTACGCACGTTTCCACATTTCCATCAGCGTTTTCCTTGCTTACACAGTCACGTAACCTCAGCCCGCCACCGGGGACACCATTCACCCCGGTCATGGACGGAAAGGAAGGACTTTTGCGCGACAAACTTAACGCCCGAGTCGAAATTCCCCGCGGGCATATAACCGGCAGTGTCACCTTCCCCTGGGGTGAGAGCTACCCCGAGCTCAAAGGCATGGTTACCCTCAAGCACCTCTGGAGTAGGAAACCAATCTACGAGTCCCTCGATTCGTACGTGAGAGGTGTTACCTATCTCCCCGAAGAGCCTTCTGTCCAGACCGTCAATTGGTACTCAACCTTCAAGGACGGTAAACGTAAGTGATGACGTTGCCGATTCTAGTGACCTTACGGAATGACAGCTGACACCACCCCCTTTTCGTCTTGACAGAGATCGATGCCTCGCAGTATCTCAAACAGACAGGTTCATACAACCTCGGCGAACTCTCCGTCCTCTTCCAATTCACGGATTCCCCGTCTGATCTGAATATCAAGACCGACATGGGCCTCAATAGCGTCGTCACCTTCCCCGGATGCTCCGAGCAAGGCGGTACCCCCAACATCACATGGACGACGTCCTTTTCCCGCACAAGGCGCTCGTTCAGGGACGGTTCCGGTGGCGTCACGTCGTACCATAGCGTTAGCATTACAGCCAACCAGTGGTTCAACGGATCGTGGTACCCGGCCTCGAAAACTGGAATTGGCTTCGTTGAGACCTACCAGGCTCCCCAATTAATGGTGTAGTTACATTACGGACTATCGATTTAGTTACCAGACCGGTTGTTGTCACCGGGTTATATTGTTTGTAGGGGACGTTTTTTTACGCACGGGTCTTGACGAATGTTCAGAGGACTTTACGACTTTGAACGTTACATTGGATTACAGATATTATCTCCGAGCCACCTGGGAATTGGAACCGCAATGCAATAGGCGATTCGCTCGAATTAAACCTGCCAACTTCCTGGATCACCGGGGCCGGGGGAGCGGCTATCCAGCCTTCTTCGGCCCCGCCGGGTACTGGTAGAGCCGCCTCAGCGTCTGGTGTTCCAGTTTCATCGGAGTGCGCGGCCGTACGGAAAGCCTCAGGTACTGAGGAAGAATTCCCGTGCAAGTTAATTGAACCCCGCTGTGACGGATACATACATTTCTAGCTCGGTGCAAAGGTAGGATATCGGGTACATCTGCAACCAGGATTCTGACCTAGTCTGATTCTAGTGGACGGTAGGTATACGTTCGTGGTGCTCACCGGTCGACGTTCTGATCGTCAGTCCCTTTCTGACTCCTGAGTCCTCAGCATGTCACGACGGATCTTGGAAACCATGGCGCGGGTGTCCGTGAGATCGTCTTGGACCTTGACGTTGTTCGCCTTCGTGACGCCACCGCGAACATCAGAAACCGTTACGTGGGTGTCTGTTGCAAGCTCGGTCCGGAAGCGAATGAGTAGTAACACCCAAGCAGAGACAACCAAACGCATAGTTAAGGTATGAAGTATCCTGTTTTAGAGGTCAAACTTCCAGGTTGCAGTATCCTCTGTTTCGTTTTTTGCAATCGAAAGCATGGTGAACTTGTTGCGCATCACATTCACCTTCGCTGATTCCCCTCACGTCGTCAATTACCCAACCGCATCGGGGGCAGGTCCGAGACCAAGGCTTGCTCATCACGGAGTCCGCAGTGTGTACACTAATCAGCAATCAACTAACACTGGCCAAGGGAAACCCATTCTGACCATAGCGAGAGTAACGCCGACGGACCTGGGAGAAACTTTGTCACACCGAATGCTTTCCTCGTTCACGGCATTCATGGCCAAGAAGGGGTACCGTCCCGACATTTAGGAGCGGTTAGGCCGCCGAGACTTCGCATCCATGGTAACCACGTGGCGCGCTGGCAGGCTGTGGGGACATCGGACTGAAACCCTGGTAGGTGTAGGCGGCCGTCCTACTGTCACACGCCCCGTCCAGACAGACCCATTCGATGAAGAGAATTACGTTTGTGGTCGGCGCACTTGATGGAGGACGGTCAGAGCGACGGGTGTCTCGCAAGTTCCGCCAGAACCGCTTTCCGGCGCAACCAACGATCCCCTCGATCGATCCGTCGCATCCGATTTGGAACAGATCCTTAGCGCCTGTGGAGGCGGTTCACAAGGTAGGTTGGGTGCAAGCATAGGAGGCCGCACCCACTAGTAACTCAGATCTTTGACACAATTCGAGTCTACTTGTTTGGCAACCAACGATAGTGGTTTGAATCTCATTCATCAGTTTCAGACACAACCCTGCCACCCTCGCAGCTTCCCACGGAACCCTATTCTCGGTGCGGTATGGTACATCTCGGAGCTTTTCTTTATTTTGTTACAGGGAACCAGAGGCGGCAACCCGATGTTTTATCTGACAAAGAGGGATCGAAATAACTGACGCGAAGAGGGAGCCCAAAGTTTCAGACGGTATGAGGATTAGCGTGGGGCTCAATCCTTAGCTTCAGGTCGCCGGACTTGGCGGCCCAACATCGAGAAAACGGTGACTGTCGGACTCGTAGTGTATGAAGAGGAATCCGAACTATTACTATAGATTTCCAACATCAAGTCGGCGAAAATCTAGCCTGGGTGACCTCGGGCATTCAGGGAATATTTCTGAGCCGAACCCTGGCTGATTCATCAACGACACGGTGAAAGTCGAACTTACCGACGGCCGTAACCACTGGTACGTGCATGCAATCGACATTTGAGATACCTAGCGGTGCCTCGGTACTACTCCGCGAATCCTTCGTCTCCCGGGGGCCCCTCTTTCCGAAATACTGGTCCCAGGGGTATGAAGGGTAGACCACTTGAACGGAAGCGCTGTGCAACGCACAATTTTTTCATGGGGAGTCGCGACACTTCTCGCAGCCATCAGTGTGTATAGTTCAACTCGCTAGTAGAGAGTTACACACTGGGGGGGTGAGAAACGGCCGAAAGCTCACTCGGCTCACAATAAGAGGATCAACGGAGGTCTGATGATGAGACAGAGGAGGCGAGTGGAGGATACGTGACAAATGGGTGTTTCAGGAACGTGTCTCAGTCGGCAGAGCAACCAGGAAGATTCAATTGGGTCATAGGTTCCGGGGCGGCGGAGTAAAAACACAGCGTCAGTACGCCGGCGATCGGTGAAAAAAAGCATTTCCCAGGAGTTCAGGGCATCTCCGACGAGTAGAGGAGAGTAAGCTGGAAAGACACTAGGCTATATTCTTATCGATCACACGCGCCCGTTTGTGACTTCACCAAATGGGTCTGTTTGAACGAGACGCCGCGGCATGACGAAATCGTCCCTGTGCCCTCATCACAGCCTTCACGTCGCACAGGTCTCTCGCAGTTACCTCGAGTTTAGGCCATGGAGGTCGGGTCCGAACGACCTGGGGAGCGGGAGACCGCTATCTCGGCGTTGAATGCAGCCGTCGAGGCCATGGGTTTCACGGAGAAGATCTCGACTATCACACCGGCCTGGCAGGGCTGTTTTTGGCTTCGTCAGCGCACTTCTTATGCGATCAGGGCATGTTTCCTGCTCTCCTGCAGCAATCTACTCCAGGTTTACGCCTAGCTAGGACTAAACTGCTGATGAAGTGGATTGCGTCGAGCTCGGGTTATTGTGCCGATTTACGCCGGACACTTGACCGGAGAGCGAACGGAAAGGAACTGGATGAGCTCAGTCAGTCCGTGGATGACGGGATAAATCTATTGACGATGTGAGTCGGACCAGTGACATGAATTTCGAACCGGCCACTAAAATGCTCTAGGCGATCGCAAGGCTGTGATAGACATCCAAAGGAGGCGGTAGGTCAAGTGGGGTAAGCGGAATGCGGTCTCTCGACGCTTTCATACGAAGAACGACAAAGGGACTATCACCAACTGGAAGTTGGACCTCGACAAAATCCTCCAAGTTATCGATGTGCGTTCTATCTTTTGAGTGAGGGGCGTTGCTAACATTCAGGTTCCAGGAGGAACGACATCGCGAACGCCCCCACCATTGCTTCCGACGGTCGTCGTACCGCGTCGAAAAGCTCTGGGGATACGCATGGTCAAGATCAGGGGGTGAGCACCATCCGTCCTCTACCTGTCACCGAGTAACCGCCTAATACTGTCTAGGCTCACCCCAGGTCAGCGATCTCGACTACGGTTAGATTTGGTGTCTAACATTTGCATCCAGGGCACCTGGAGAATTGCCGCCTCCGTTTCCGAGAAGCACGCTTGGAACTGTTTCCGACGTCCGTGATGCTAAGGAGTCAGGAATGGATTGACGATCAAAGTCGGCTACAGTTAATGGCGCTTCGACCATATCCACAAACAAACGCATGCTCAATGTTGCCCAGGCTCGAACCAGGTTAGCGAACTCGACTACCGACGGACCCAATATCTTATATCTGCATCGAGCACCCTTGGTGAATCACCTCCCCCGACGCCGAGGGCCTGTTTCGGACGTAGTGAGTTGATTGAGAAGATCGTCGGTCTGGCCGAAAACCTCGCACCCGTCGTTTTCATTGGTGTCGGTAGAATCAGCAAGACATCCATCGCTCTCACCGCTCTCCATCACGATCGTATCAAATAACGATTCGGTGATCACCGTTGCTTCATCCGCTGCGGTCAATTCCCTGCCTCGTGTGCTCACCTGCTCAGTTGTCTATCCAAGGTCATCGGTGCGGACATTAAGAAACCCAAGGATTTGGCTCCCTTGCGTCCATTCCTATCATCCAAGGAAGTCCTCATAGCGCTCGGTAATGCAGAACCCACCCTTGATCTACTCAGGAGATCTACGTAGTGGTGGAGTTCAGCCATCCCGGGAACGTTGCCCCTGTATCACTTCGCGCATCTCTACTGTTCCTTCCCACTGCGGGACTCTCGAAATACCGACATTGTCGATTGAGGCTGCGCGCGATGCCTTTTATCTGATATAACAGAACGGCGAACGGGTCAATCTCGTGGACAACACTTTGGGCCAACTCGAGTTTCATCCGCTCTCGATCACCTTGCTACAGTCGCATACTACACAGCAAGCGGGATGCGGATCGATTAGCCAGAAGATGGTAGACACGGCGGACGAGGATGCTGCAGACGGAACATAACGACCTCACAGCCGCAGCCGAACTTCCCTTGCCTCGCCTTTGTTCCAAGAGCTCGGCCCTGACGCCCGGGCGCTTCTTGGCATTGTTGCTTTCTTCCCCAAGGTGTCAGTGAGAACCTCGACCGGTGATTCCCCACGATCCCCGACGGAATGAGCATCTTTGAAAAATTCTGCATTCCCTCGACGTATCGGAGTAACGGATTCACCGTTATGCTCGCGCCACTCCGAGGTTATCCTTCCCCCAAGTATCCAAGTTGTCCCCACTCCTCTGCGTCACCAAGGACTGTTACTTCACTCAGATGTCTGTCAAATTTGATTCGAACGAGCCTGACTTCGAAGAAATGCTATGGATGACGTCAGAGGACATAAACGTCGAGCACCCGCTCGGTGGCTTCCCAACGATCGACGCGAACTTGGTCAGCGTCTGGGCGGCCTCGCTAATTTCATCGAGCACCTCTTTTGGCACAAAAAGCGGCTAACTGTTCCGAAAGTAAAGATCGAAGGGCTCTCGGAAAACCGTCGTTTTAAGCCGGGATGCTTGTTTGAGCTCTCGCGGTTGTTTTACAGCCTGGAATCACGCGGAATGCGAGCGGCTCCTTTCTCCCGCCCTAAAGCTTGAGAGAAAGAGGGGGAATGATGGCCAAGTCGCTTGAACATTGAGGGACCTATCCGATGCAAACCGGCTAATGGGTCTCCCCAGGGAAGGAATATGACAGGCGAGAAAAGCATCGGAGATTTACGAACCGCTCGGTGATACGATGGAGCAAGCGTGGTTTTTTATCATCCTCGCTTGGTCATTAAGCGGCGACAAACAGCTCGACGCCGCAGAAGAAGCCGCCTTCCGCGCGATCAGCCTCATTCCAGAGAAGGGCAATCCATTTCCGGTCTACCAATTCCATCGCGCTCTTGGTGAGATATATCAATCCAAGGGCGATATGGCGAAGGCAATTCACCACCTTGAGATGACTCGAAATTGCGTCTTTTCTCAACTGACACGATGACCTGTTTTGGGTTTATTATTCCCTGGGGTGGTCGTCTCTCCTTAAATGGAGGTTCAACAATGCAAATGCTCACTTTGAATGCGCCAAGTCGTACGCGGTCAATAGCACATACAACCTGGGTCGTACGATGGGGCTGCGGGCTGGAGTTTGGTATACAACGCAGGCCAGATCTGAGATTTGAGGCTCTGGATGCCGCCAAGATCCCTGAGAAGCTCGATGCTGTAGGGGATCTGGAGAGAGTTGTATAAGGGTTGCTCCGGTGGACTGAGGAGGAAATAAATAACCCGGTTGCCTTATATTTCGACGGCGAGCTCCTAGAAACTGCGCTATTTCCTACGCACGCATTAGCTTCCCATGGCCTTCCGGAAGGCATCGGATGTCACCGTCTCGCGCGTTTACCCAGATGTTCGGGCGTATCATTCGAGGACAAAGTTGGTCCGATGGGGTCTCGATAGACTTGGGGCGGATGTCTACTTCCCCATGACAGGGTTCAGCCTGCTGGCCTCTCTTAACCTTCAAGCTTCAATCTCAATACACTCCCTCCCGGCCAATTAAACTCCTATATCTGTTCATCGTTCTGTTCTTGGCTTTCCCACGTCCCCCGTATAATCTTTGTTTCGCCTTTTTATGCGTGTCGTAGACCGTCAGTGAATTTCGAACGTTCGGTTTGATAACGGGATGATTGTCTAGATCCTAGAGGCTAATTATCGTGGTTCTGGCGAACTAGTCGTCGGGAATTCTTGATCTATGAAGGGATAGAACGCAAAGAGGGTCACGTTGATATTGAGTTCAGTACTACTATGATCTCATCACCCCCGAGCCGGATGAAGTCGAGCATAACAAGCATACCGCCAACCATAAAACCATACTACAAGCGCCCTCCGTGTGTCGCCGGTAACATTGGTGCGGTGAAAGATTACGCGCTACAGAAAATCCCGGCAGAGAAAACGGGAAAACGTAGTACGTAATCGTGACCTCCTTTCATTGGCCTCCGCTGCAAGGGAAAATTCTGTCAGTAATTGTGATTAGGGAAGGTCGTTGTAGTGAATTACCTTGGCTGCACGCAGCTTGCGCTGACCCTCGTCTATAGCGCGGGGCTCGGCGCCGCGGAGGGTCTTAGTAGCGTCGAACCCGCGCTCCTCGGTGATCATACGTGGTGCCTCTGCGGTGAAAAAAGGGCGGAGCTGAGCTAGTGCGGGTGGTGAGAGTCCCGAGGCCACTGCCAGCCGCGATTAACAACGAGCCTTCAGGTCGAAGGAAAGATCAGTAGACGGAGTAACCCAAACTGCCAATCCTGAATCGTTCGTTTTGTGCTGTACTGAACGATTTCGCTGCAAGACATGGCTGAGAACGGGAATCAGAGTTGACTGAATGACTCCTCCTCGGATCACCGTCAATCAATCGTCAATGCAGTCGCGCGCGCGTCGGGGATTCGGCAAACTCCGATTCCCATCTGCGAAAATTGACCGTTTCCTACGCTGATAATCATCTCTTTCAACTTACCATCGACTCCTGTTCATTCCGTTCTCCGAGGAACACTCAGCTCACCCTCGCCCCTGTGGCCACATATCGGAAAAGGCAGTAATTCGCGTTCCCAACCTGAATCCATCATTATTCGTCTCGTATACAGCGACTTACCAGCCTTGTGACAAAGCCCGATATCGCCCGGTTCGATAGAGGCTCTCCCATTCAAGCTCGTCCGGCAGGCAGCCCTGTTGAAAAATCTCACAGTTACACAAGCGTGGTGTGCTTATGGGCTTTACCGTTCAGCCCGTCTTCGACATCACACGTTCACTGGGGCCCTGACCATAATAAGTCATTGGTTGGAAAGCGGGGGGCCAGGAAAGTCTTATTTGGATTCGATAATTTAAGGTGATTAATAAACAAGATACTTTACAGTACGCCCGAACCTAGAAACCATCGCCGTCTAAGCGGGAACGAGACCGCTTCTCAGGCAACGATCGATGGTGCCGAGGTCTTCTAATACTAGAAGAGTGGGTAAGCAAAACACCCCGATGTTGAATGATCATATCCGTGCTTACCCCTCGACACCAGCTCTGTCATGGTCCACGAATCACGACCACCCTCCAAGGGGTATAACCGGCTAAGCCGCTGGTACACCAGTCGTGTCCCATTCCTCCTATTCCACTCCCCATCGGCTCTCTTCGATTCCACTCCTGTGCGTTCACCGTTTACCCTGTGGAGCTGGTCCTCATTGTACACTGGCGGCAGGAACACCGATATAATCTCGGCCGCGTCTGAGTTACGATCGGTCGGATTAAGTATGTCGTTTCGCAAGATTTGATTGGTACTCACCAGTGATCGCTTTCAAGTGGCTTGGGGGTTCCCGAGTCCTCCGGAGAGCTTTCGCCCATGCCCGCAGTTGATGCACATCCCTGGAATACCGCTCGCGGTGAGGGCGTGGTGCCCCTTCACCACGGGCGCGCCGGGTCCAGGGTGCCTGACGCCAAACAAACGATCGGTTACATGAGGAACAGGAGAGCAGTAAAAGTTACTTACTGGGGTCTCATCGTCTTCTGTAATCTGTTTATGTTGTTCGGCGTCAGCCGTAGTCTCGGATGTCCCTCCGGTGGGTTGTGTAGTTGGCCAATCACCATTTGGAGAAGGCGGGGATGCTTGGTTTGATGGCCCCGCCTCGGTGTTCCCGTACATACCAGTACGGTCGTGGTACACACCATATGGCACGAACCGCCGCCTATCCGTCATCCCTGTCCTGGCTGCACTGGGCCCGGATTGATGGTGGTTCGGCGGGTTGTCCTATGATAGATTATTAACAGTTGTGTGGGGAAAACGGGCCTCGAGTACTTACCGTGTAGGATGCGTTATTTGGCGCCCAGCGCTGGTGGTCGACCCACAAGTTTGTCGGGACTGTTTCCAATTGGTAGGCATCTGAGTCTCAATCTCTGACAGTCCAAGATGATACTCACCTGGGTTGGAACTTAGGGCCGGCATCATGGTTCCCCATCCCTGTCCACTCGCGAAGAAATTGTCCTGATTCCACGAACTGGCGTGGACTGGTTCGTTTGGTCGACTAGTCATCGACCAGTAGGATCCCTCCAACGGGACCGAGTATGAATCGAACGCGGGGGGGGATTGGTTCTAGGGACTCGTGCATAAGGCAGAGGTAAACAAGAATCTGGAGGATCGCTCACCATAGCTCGTCGCGCCCGGCGCAGTGGTCGGGGGTCCCAGGTAGGCACTGTCCGTGGTAGCTGGCGTCTGGCACTGCAGGAACGGATACGAGTCGAACTCTTCGGGAGCGGCGGATGCGGAGTAAAAGTTGTCACTGTCGTTGAAGTACGCCATCACAAGATAGTGAGAAGATGTCGAGGGATGCCGAAGCGATTGAGAGATCGGGGCGAATGGTGTTTGGTAGGTGAGGAACGAACTCCCTCCCCTCGACCATCTGTGGCTTAAATATCTTTCAGAAGTGGGGGTGGCCTTGACAAATACACAAATGTCCACTCTTTCAGCAATTAATGAGCCACTCCCATTGTGACGTTTCTTATTCGCCTACTGAGAAGTGGTTTTGTTCAAACGGCTCCCTTTGGCCATGGATCATTTTGAATAACAGATCGGTTGCGATGCTGCACGCCATTTCCCTGCCATGCCCCAAGCATGGCCTGGCAGATGGCCCCCGAGCGGGGAGAGATTCATCTCGAGAGTCTCAGAGGTTGGAATACTTGTTCATGTGTCGTATCACCTACTAAGCTGCTGAAGAAAGGAAGGAGTATAGAGAACGAGCAACCATTGGATTATCGAATTTCCCAAGGACTCTGATGAGGGGGACAGGCCGTGCGCCTGAACCGTGCCGTGAGCTTTGATACTTTGATCGCCATGAACGCCAGCGCAAATTTCACAAGATAACGTCGTATCGGGGCCAGCAAGCCCCAGCCGAGCACAGCATTCACACACAGTGATTGTCTCGAGTCCACCGGGAGGAACCCTCGAAATCCACTAGCTGGTAATCCGACCTTCGAGACCGGTCATTATTCTGACCTCTGCATCCAACGACGCCTTCGAGGGGCAGCGAGTTGGACAAAATCGTTCCGGGAATCCACCCCCACGCACGGGCCACTAAGATTGTGCTCCAGGCCACGATCGCTGAAACTCGTCGGCTCCCACACGGGCCATGAAGGGGTGGCCGTGCGATAAGCGATGGCCCTACAGGCTCGGACAAACAGTACAGCCCCAAGTCCAACTTCGGAGAATCGCGACAGCGGCTCCCTGACTCCTAGTGGCCATCGCTCCGAGCCTGGATGCTTTTCCGGGCTCACACCGTCGTTTCGCTCAGTGGGAGACCATACGGAGAACAGATAGTTCCTTGCTATTGCATCGATGCCATCAGACGAATCTTTTGTCTCTCGGAGCCCCCCCCCTTCTGATAAGTGACCACTCAAGCGCACGCGCACGCGCCGATTGATCATGGGGGGGGATCGAGAGGGGGACGATGTTTTCAAATGTGACTGCGAATTCGGCCGGCGAGGAATTCCTAAGCGTACCTTACGGGTGCGGAAGGGGAACTTGAAACGAACGGAGTCTTTCAAACGGGTTGCGAGGTATATAGAGTAGACACCTAACGGCCCAACAGAAAGCAACGAGACAACGAGGTGAGGTATACGACAAGAGTACGCGTGTATGGGTCAGGGTGGTGTGTTAAAGCACTTAGACGGTACTAATCCTTCCATCCGATTGGCCAGTGAGTGGACCAGATTGCTTCAAGTAAGCAACGAAGACCTCGTCCTGCGTGTCCAAAATAGCGAAGTCGCTCTGCTTGGGCCAGAAGTTGTCGCCTCCATTGGCCAAGAAATCCCAGGTGGAGATCTTGTAGGTGGTGGTATCGGAAGCACTGAGTGGATTACTGTTGATGGAGAGTTCGACGAGGCGAGATCCAACGGCAGCGGCAGGGTTGTACTTGAACTTGATATTCTTGGAGACTTGAACGAACGAAGTGACGATTTGACCGTTGAACTGGGAAACCTTGGAGACGATACCCTCGAAGGACTTCCAAAGATCGCCGCCAGTAAAGGTGAGATCCACAACGGCGTTTCCGAAGGGCATGGTGGTGAGCACCTGACCGAGAGTGATGTCCCCGGCATCGATCGAGGCGCGGTATCCGCCGGAGTTGGTGATTGCGGCGTCGGTGTTGGATCCACGGTACCATTGCACGGCGTCGGAGACGGCATCGCCAATGTTGCATTCACCTTGCTGGCAAGTGGATTGGTCGAGGAGAACGTTTGTATCCCCGACAACCTGCTTGGAGAGCTCGAGGAAAGGAGCAGCCCATTCGTGGACCTGGGTCTGGAGCTTCGTGTCGACGGCGGTGGTGTTGATCATGTGGATCGGAGCACCAGTGAACTTGACAATATGGCCCTCCTCATCGAAGCTGATGTCGAGAGCACCAAGGTATTCACCCCACCTATAGGCAGTGACAATAAAGACCTCCTCGCCATCCAAGTTCTTTTCAATTGTGGGGTAGGGACCCTGAGCGCCGGTGAAGTTTCCGAGGGGGGTGTGAGAGTGACCACCGATGATGAGATACAGACCCTTGGTGTTCTGGGCGAGTTTCTTGTCCTCTTCATAACCGATATGTGTCATTGCAACGATGCGCGTAGCCAACTTCTCCTTCCTGATAAAGTCGATGGTTTCTTGCATAGTCGCAGTGACATTGAGGAACTCGGTTCCAGGGCCCGGGCTGGAGATTCCGGGAGTGGTCTCAGTGGTGATACCGATAACAGCAAGGTCATACTCCTTGAAAATCTTGTAGGGTTGAATGAATTCCATGAGATTTGTGTTGTTGCTCTGTATGTTGGCGCAAACAGTCGGGAAGGTCAAGTTTTTCAACTGAAACCACGAGTTGAGTTAGATGGGGTTGAGAGTAGCTGGTAACGCACGAATTGAGCGAGATAATCATCACCACGATCAAATTCGTGGTTTCCCAAGACAAATGCATCGAAGCCAAGTTGGTTGATGGTCTGGGCGATCTTTTCACCCCCATAGTAAGAGAAGTACAATGTTCCCTGCGAACGACGCGTCAGGAAGTCATATCAGGTGGAACGGATCAAAATCGGAACGCGGACCTGGAACTCGTCACCGATGTTGAGGAACAGGCTGTTCTTCTTCTGTGGCCTCAAGTAGTCTACAGTGGCCTTGATGCTGGGGTATCCACCATAGCATCCGAGGGTCAAGTCGGTGCAGTTATCGCCAG
>Ga0307515_10011776_pt1 | contig 16552 bp, 24 predicted proteins | sample 17_EM_MG_FD_194513 | JGI IMG/M metagenome (GOLD analysis project Ga0307515, IMG submission 194513) | Populus trichocarpa ectomycorrhiza microbial communities from riparian zone in the Pacific Northwest, United States - 17_EM | ecosystem: Host-associated > Plants > Roots > Unclassified | place... | reverse complement strand
GGAGCTGCCATGGGGTGGGAGTCGTTCCTGGCATCAAGAAGATTGCACCATGATGCATTGTCCAAAGTCTTCCACGCACCTATGGCGTTCTATGATACTACGGTATGTCTTGCGTACCACTGCTTTTGGTCTTTCTATTTAGTTTGTATAGCCTCTTGGTAGGATTCTAGGCGTGTTTGGCAAGGACATCGACATACTTGACAATCAGCTCTCTGGTACGTAAGCCCGCTTATTAAATTGTCATTACTCTTACCTTTGGTGTCAAAGATGCATTGCGCATGTGTATGCGGTAACTACTACGTACTTAGCACAGGGATGTTTACTCGTTTTACAGTTATGCTCGCGGTGTCAAACATCGCCGGTTATGTGATCCTTATCACTGCATTACTGCATTACTTCAGTAAGTTCTATCCTGGACCCTCGTGCGTCAATTCATTTCTACCCGCAGTCATCGCGGTCGTCGTTCTATCACTGGGGTACTCATACTATACAGCATACTACCGTGAAAGCGCTCGAGAGCTCAAACGCCTCGACTCCGCCCTTCGTTCGCTTCTTTACAGCCATTTTTCCGAATCCCTCTCAGGTTTGGCGACGATCCGCGCCTATGGCGAGACAAAGAGATTCATTGCAGATGACGAATACTTTGTCGACCTTGAAAACCGAGCTTTGTTGTTGATGTGCGCGAACCAGGTGAGTCAAAGCGTGCACACTGCTCTTGCAGTGCTCAACCAATTTCGCAGAGATGGCTCAGTATTCGCCTGGACTTCATGGGTGGTCTGATGGTCTTCATCATTGGAGTTCTCTGTGCTGTCGGCATCAATGGAATTTCTCCTGCTCAGATCGGTGTCGCCCTGAGCTACTCAACATTGTTGACTCAAACGTTCGGGATGTTTATGAGGTGGGTGATCTGGGGTACAACGCATTTCCTCAGCTGATCATGGCGGCGGAGTCTAGGCAGACCACAGAAGTTGAAGTGAGTGGAAATTCTTCTGGAACAGTACAAGCTCCTTACGACTGTCTCTAGAATTATATGAACGCTGTTGAGCGCATTACCCAGTACTCCTACGGAAATACCATCGATCAAGAGGCATCACACGAACCAACAAATTACCCACTTTCCAAGGCTTGGCCGACGAAGGGAACATTGGAGTTCAACGATGTTATCATGAGCTATCGGGAAGATCTGCCGCCTGTTCTTAAAGGCGTTTCAATGTCTATTATAGATGGCGAGAAGATTGGGGTGGTCGGCCGTACAGGAGCTGGCAAGACTGTAAGCTCCGAATTCCCTAGATAACGACGTGCTCATGTCCAACAGTCGCTTATTACTGCCCTATATCGGCTCCAAGAACTGTCTTCTGGGACGATCTCTATCGATGGGTGAGCGAGAAGGACCATATCTCAATTTCTGACTAACTTCAGACCTTAGGGTCGACTGCTCAAAGATTGGTCTGCGCGACTTGCGCTCAAAGATCGCTATCATCCCTCAAGAACCCGTGTTGTTCCAAGGTAGGTGGCATTTGCTTTTGATGCACTGTTAAGGCTGATCGATGGTCGGCCACGAATAGGGACTATCCGTTCAAACCTTGACCCGTTTGCTGAACATGACGATGTTGATCTGAACGATGCATTGCGTAGAGCACACCTTATTGGTGTTGATAACGAGAAGCCTTCACTGGGCGAAGGCAGCGAAGGGGCTCGAACACCCACAGGTAACCGCTTCACCCTGGATACGCCAGTAGATGCAGAAGGCTCGAACTTCAGTGTCGGAGAGCGTTCCCTTTTGTCTTTGGCCAGGGCGTTGGTAGGGCGCTTCGAGTTCGACCTTGGTAGACTGGATTAATGAAGATTACAGGTCAAGGACAGCAAAATCATCTGTCTAGACGAAGCGACGTAAGCGCATTGGCCACTTTTAGTCACTACCTGATCGATTGCAGTGCTTCAGTTGACCTTGAAACGGATCGCAAGATCCAGTTCACCATTCAGAGGGAATTTAGAGACCGGACGATGATTTGTATCGCTCATCGACTCCGGACAATTCTGTCCTACGACCGAATGTGAGTTTGTGGTATACTATGCGTTCTGAGATCTGATGGCTCTGCCAGCTGCGTCATGGATCATGGCAGTGTCGTCGAATTAGATGCACCGGACGTTCTATTTGCTAATACCAGCAGTATCTTCCGAGGCATGTGCGATCGGTCTTCAATCACCAGCGAGGATATATACGCCGCCTTGCTGGCCCGACAACCAGCCGTTTAACGAGCCTAATGCTGTTGAAATGACCACGAGACTCACGATTATAGAAACGTAAAGTGCCATAGTACTTATCCGGAATATCATTTTGTTTTGTTGCGAGTACTTCGAGAATCCGAGAGTATCTTGACCGCATCTTTTGAGATGACGTAACTCAACCCGCTCCATACCGTAGTGCCTGCCACAGTCCACCTACGGAACCATTGAGCATGCGAAGAAATGAGCTCATGATCACTCACTGGAGGCCAAGCAAACCAAGGGAAATATCGAAAGGTATTAAAGGGCTGACGGTAGTACACCCCATAAGGAGTAATTGGAGGGCAGTGTTATATTTGCTGATCTGCGTTGGCCGGACTTCCGCAGAAGGTATCGAAAAATCCCAATACCGGACGAAGGTTTTCTGACATTGAAGCGCGGCATTAGTTTACAATGGAAAGAGGGATGGTTTGGCGAGATCTCACTGGTTCTGGTAAGGAAATATACCGATAGTAGAAAGCTGACAGGCTTAGAAGGACATCTCGCCCGAGGATGATGACCGCCAGAGGCACTGGGGATTCCTTGCGATTAAAATTCGGCAAGTAGATGAGTTTGAAGGTTGTAGGACGTAGGACGTACTTGGAAGCATGCTCTTATAGGCCAATGAGACTGTAAGAGTTGTCATAAGGGCCTTGTCGGCCGCAGGATCCAAGATGGTGCCTAAGACAGTTTGCATATTGTACCTCCGAGCTAACCATCCATCCACCTGAGCGAGTTGGGATCAGATCCCGATGAAAAATACCAAGTTGCCCGTCGCACCCAATCGCTTATCCCACTATACACTAGCAAACCAGTGGCAGTAATAAAGTCACCGTTTACTATAGACCATCCCAGTACGGGGCACGCCGCTATACGCGTCATTGTCAAGAAATTAGGCAGGGTGTAGATATTTTCTCGCCGAATCTTGCGCGGTGTCGTTGGCTGCTCCTGAGTCGCGTACGAGCGCCGAATACGAAGCAAAGTGATAGTGTTAGATCTTGGAGAACGAAAGGATGTCAGTAGCGGCCGATACGCGCATAATCGACAAGTAGTTCGATCAAGGAGGGACATGGCGGAGTTCAGTTTTATTTATGTCTCACCTCCGCGCAAATGAACATCAAGGTTGCCGTACTGAGTTATATACAATATCTACATGGTCTTTCTATCTCTTCTCAGTCAGTCGAAATCATCTCAATATTATGGTAACATTCAAAGGCTCCATCGAAGGCATCAATCGCTGATAAGTTTGGCTTCTACGGCAAGCGAGCGGAAAATCGAGCCCTTCGTTGCCAACAACGCCTGAGGCGAGTCAAATTCTGCAACCTATTTCGAACGTCAACAACGGGATTATCTTTGGCTGGTCAAGGAACATACCTCTCCAGCGTGTAACACAAGAATGTAATCATAGTCAACTACAGTGTTAAGCCGGTGTCTGCAAAAGCAATCAGAACCATCCTATGCAACCACCATTACATCTACGTACGCGATTGTGAGCATAGTCACGTCATGGAATTCAGGACCAGTGATAATTGCTTGAATCGCCTGGTCGGTCAGAGGATCCACAGCACTCGTTGCTTCATCTAGAACAATGATCTTTGATTGGCGCAGCAGTGCCCGAGCAAAGCAAAGAAGTTGCCTTTGCCCAGCGGAGAGGGAGGACCCGCCCTCTTGTACCTCTGCCTCAAGACCACCAATGCTCGAAATGTGTTCCTTGAGGTGGCTCTATGGAGTGGTCGTCAGTACACAGCGGGGTACCAGATTCGGGGAGGGCACCTTCTCTAATGCGTCCCAGAGAGCAGCATCGCTATACTGGCCACTGGGGTCGATGTTTTCACGAACTGTTCCCTGGAACAACTGCGGTTCCTAATGAAAAGGGTGAGCGCGGCTTTATCAACGTATGATATCATGCACCTGTGGGATGATACTCATAACAGATCGGACTTATAGAGAAGAGGTCAGTGGCAAGCCCTCAAAGACGATGCTAACGTAACATACGATCATCAAGCCCAATCTTCGTAATATCAAGGCCATCAATATATATCGCCCCTGACGCGGGTTCGATGATACGGAATAAGGCCAACAAGGTACTTGACTTCCCGGCCCCGGTTCTTCCCACTATTCCAACCTTTGCGTGCCTCGGCTGAAGGTTGTATAATCAGCGGGGTGGGCAAGTGATCTTCAGTCTTTCACTTACAACAGTAAGGTTTATATCTCGTAGAACGAAGTCCAACTCGGGCCGGTAACGCATGAAATAGTTCCTTGATGGAATGTCAAAATAATCGGGGTCGAATCATCAAAGGGCATACTTGAATTCAATGACGCCATCGTTTGGCCAGGATTGTGTGGGTGCAGTTTCGGGGATTCGAGCAGGAGCCTCAGGTGGAAGCTCTGCATAGGTGATCATTCGCTCAACCGACCTACACGACTCATCAGTACAAACGACAGTGAAAAATTTGAAGATTACTCACACTATGTTCTGTTCAACTTCACTCGCGGATCGGACGAGCCAGTTCAAGGCGCCAGTGACGCTCAAACAATACGACAGGACCATTCCCACCAAACCTGCGTCCACTCCACCCCACCAGATGAGCTTGCACAAAGCCAATGTTGATGTCGTGAGAATAATGAGAGATCCTATAAGCTCCAACCGAATTGCCAGCCACCGATTAACGTCGATTCCGGCCATGTAGCACATCTGGTTGTCGTCCAACCGTTTCCGGAGGTTGGTCGAAAATGAATCCTGGTGTCGGAAAGCACGAATAGTCGAAAGACCGCCGAGTGATTCTTGGAACCACGTAAAGATCGGCGCACGGGACACGGAATCAAGACGTTTGAGTTCACGAGAGGTGGCCAGGTAGTATCTTTGTGTGGTTATCATCAGTGAGTACAGACGACGGCACAGAAAGGGACTTACATCATGACTTGTCGGTAGAAGAACGCGAGGGGTATCAGAGCAAAAGTGAAGAGCGGAAAGCTGACACAGATGACCACAACCGTTCCCACAACCATCGATCCGGTCCGGATGAATCCTGAGAAGACACGAGCGAGGACTTGGTCGATGACGTAGACGTCCCTTGAAAAGACATTGAGGACACTAAGGGAGGGTAAGGAAATGGTGTAATGAGACGCATATCGCTGGCATACCGGCCACTTGGTGTGGTATCAAAGAATGACAAAGGTGATCGGAGAAGAGCCGCCAACACCTTGTCATGAAGATACCGAGCACTCCGTACGACACACCAAACCCACAAAATCACAGCAGCGAGGAATGATAATAGGGTAGCTGCGGCAATGGCCAGGCCGTAGAGAGCCAGGTATTTCCCGGTGTCAGTGTTACGACCTGCTTCCTGGTTGTGCTGAGCCCAGCTCTTCAGGACGTAGTTTGCGCCTAAGAGACACAGTAAACCGACCAAGCTTCGACATAGGGAAAGAAGATACAAACCAATGGTCATGATTTGCTGAAGAACGACAAAAAAAGCAAGGAACGCGAAGCCCCATACTGATGAAGCGGCGATGTACTGTTTGTATACCTCAGGTTTCACCCGACCTCGCTCTCGGTGCTCCTTTTTGGCGCGTTGTAACTCAGGTGCAGTGACAATCACCGAGCCCTTCGTCGCTTTCTTGTAGGTACTGGCCTGGGAAGATGGGTGGCGCGTCGAAACCGATGTTTGAGTGCCTTCGGCGCTCACAAGGGTTTCATCCCTTGAAACAGGTGTCGCCGTCCCTGATTGGGGTCGGCTGGTAGTCGAAGAGCGAGTGGAGGCAGTACTAGCGCAGAAGTGGTAAATTCCGTGGGCGTGTTTAGTGGAGGAAATGCTTACATGAATTTGTAGAGCCCCGAATCGTTGTTGGACATTGCGTGAGGATATGTACTTGACTCGAGAACGATGCCGCCACGCATGAGAATAAGCTTATCCATTTGGGGGAGATATGCGACTCCGTTGGTGACTACCACACGCGCGCGTCCGGCCAGAAGGCCATTTGGTCCGATTACGTGATCTGCGAGGGCGAATCAGTGGAGTGAAGGCACAGAACATGTGCACACTTGCCAAAAAGGTGCCGAGCAACATGGTTATCGACCGCCGCGAGTACATCGTCAAGCAATGTCAGGTCTGCGCGCGCATATACGGCTCTGGCTAGGGCGATCCTGGCTCTCTGCCCGCCTGATAACTAAGCGCAAGGGGTTAACCTAGCCGGGGGATACAAAAGACTAACATACGTTGATCCCTGAACAACGGATATAAGTAATGAAGTAAAGACGACCCAAGGCGGTATCTACCTTTTTCTCCTACTTCTGTCATATCGCCATCAGCCAGCAAGGCCAAGTCCGGTTGTAATGCACAGGCTATAGGAGGTCAGAAATTGAAAGGTGCCTTGAAAACATACATACCTTCGAGAACAATGTCGTAGTATTCTTGCTCAAACTCATGGCAAAAGAGAATATTATCACGGACAGTAGCGCTCATGATCCTGCAGAGCAGCTTCAGCATACCCGAGGGTGAGTGTAGAAAGCCAGACCCACCATGGGTTCTGAGGAGCATATGCAACCGATCCTCTCACAAAGACTTGGCCCTCCGACTTGTGCATTTCTCCAGCAATTGCGGACAACAGGCTCGTCTTTCCTGAGCCAACACGGCCAAGGACAGCAACGAGTTCGCCAGGTCCGAGGCCTACATCGACCCCCTCGAGCGTTGGCTGGGCGGAATCGGCGTTCCATCGAAATTCTCCACCTTTGATCTCCATTATTGGTTTCCCATTGGGAGGCTCGTACACGACGGCATTCGGTTGAAGCTCGCCTGATTGAAGGAAGGTAGAGAGACGGCGGACGGAGACCATGGCTTGAACAATCGAGTTCATGATTTGGGCAAACTGTTAGGGTTTGTGAGAGACTTAGACTTCAGAGTGCACTTCATCGTACCATAGCCAAAGGAAATGAAAGCAGCAAAAACAAAGAAATTGCCGGGAAAACGACATCAGATGTGAGGGGTTTCGGATAAGTGTACGCGGCGGCAACGAAGGAGCCGAACGAGACGAGCAAAGGAATTGACTGCCAGAACATAGTTGAAATAGACTAGGACTTAACGTGAGTGCCGACGGTCAGAGAAGCTGGCGGTTATTCGACATACCGTCATAATGCCATATTTGCGCAGTAGTTTGAGTTCCTGATCGTTCCGAATGCCCAAAATGCGACTCATAAAAATACTTTCCCAATTATAGAGCTTGATACTCTTGATATTGTTGAGCAATTCGCTCATCTGCCTTGTTCGCTGGTCTGATACTTTCATCTGTTTCTCCTGCATTCGCTTCAGAATTTGTCCGATGAACTAAGTGGAATATCAGCGGTGCGCATATGTCGGTTGTGTCGAGCAACATACCATGTTGAGTGGGATGGCAATAAGCATGATAGCAACTCCAACGAACGCAGACCAGCCAAGGAGGTTGTATAAGGAAACAAAAGCCAGGATGATCTATTAAGAATACGGTGAGCAACCCGTATCACAGGCAACCTTGGCATACCTGTAAAGGACCACTGAACACGATGAGACCGTAAGTGCAGAGATCCTGAAGTCTGATGGCGTCCACTGAAGCCAAATTCACAATATCTCCAGTTGGTTTCTTGCCCCGCTCCTCGCTCGACAGGATCAGAGCCTTCTTGTAAATGAGACTCACGAGGCCCGAACGAACGCGCATTCCAGTTTGGTAACACAGTTGGAAATACTGAAGAATTGCATTTAGGCACGGTATATATGTAGTAATCCAACTTACTTGATGGAGCACAATGGTCTGCAGAAGGGCTGTTGTGAACATTAGGATCACGATTGCAAACCCTTCAACGGGATCCGGGGTCTCAGCGTTCGCTCTGAAGGCGGCTTGATACATTGCGATGTACGATAGAAGCCAGCGAAGGAACTGTGGCTGAGCGAAGGCGAGTAAATCCTGGACAATTTTGAGACCGGCAGCAACGAAGAAAGGGCTTCCATATGCAGCGGCCATGGCCACCCATAGGTTGGAACTGATTGAAGATAGGTCAATAATTCACGAAAATCGACCGCAACTTACTGTTTCTTCGTAGCTTTCTCGAGCTGCTCCCCGAGGACAGCTGATTGGTCTTTTTCTCCAAGACTATACACGTCCTCTTCCTCCAGGAATTTCTGGGAACCCAACTGGAGACCAGGTTATGAAAGACTGACACTACAACAAGAGAATTGTCACACCTTCATGAGGGCATCCATCCAATGGAAGGTCCATCGACTATAGACATTCGCGGTTTCATATGCGCTTTCGTTGGGGACTCTATTTGGAACGTGAGATGCGTCTTTCCCATGTTCGGGGCCGAAACATTCAAGGACCCAATGGAATAACCCAAGGATAGCAAGGATAGATGCAAGGGTGAAGTCGCTTTGATAGTGATGGATCCAATTGGTGGCAACAGCAGTTCTCGCCCAGATGAGGTATCCGGTGAGGTAGACGGGCCAGAAGAGCAACAACAGTGTAGACGAGCGACGCGCTCGAAGGTCGTTATGGCGCGTGAGTGCTGGAAGTATCAAGAAGGCGAGAGTTTGCGTGAGAAGAGAGAGGTATACGGCTGGTGATTGGGGCTTTGTTGAAAGGGTGGCAAACGCAAAACGAGCAAGAGAGAGCGGGGCGAACTCGAGAGCGAGAACCTACAGAAAAAATGTTTAGTTTTATATCACGCGTGCGATAAGATAAGTGGAGGGCTTCCTCAACAAGATCGAAAGAATCGAGTCGTGCCAACCCAAAAACTTCGAGGAAGTTAAACTCACTATTTTAGCTTGTGAGAGTCGTCGACTAGTAGACCCTCGAATGAATATTGCACTTCTTCTCAACTTCAAGATACGTTGGATCCCAAATGCAACCAGGAGAGCGCTTGGTATGCTGAAGAGGACAGTCCACTCAAAACAAGGCGTCAGGTCAAACGGTCGTAGTGGCGACCACGGGCCCCAGCCCTCGCTGGAGTGGGCGCAAAACTCCATCGACGGTCGCGGGTGGGTTCAAGTTGTAGACGAGGTACGCGTCTGGCGAACGCGACATAATATGATCTGCAAGCTGACCAAGCTTTACAAAGCTTCTCCCCGAGAGACCGACGGACGGCTGACAAACAAGGCAAAGGCAGCCAATCGTCCAAGCAAGCGCGTTTCAAGCGCGTACCTAACTGAACCACCCTATCCATCTGGCCTCATCTGGCCTCTCTAGGCCTGCTAGCAACACCTGAATGGGCTTTAGGACTACCCATGATACCGACCACAACATGGCATGAATGGGTAGAGCCGGAACTGGAAAGCGTTTAATAGCATGTAAGGTTTAATTTTGCCAGGTCGACATAAGCGTTGCAAACGAAAACAAAGAGGTCACAATGCTTATTGGTTCAGTTGATTGGCTAGTCCACACTGATTAGTGATTAAAAGAGTGCGTTTGAGATATATTCTAGTCCGCGTTGGGGCGCAAGCGCAAGGGCCAAATGCTATGCCATGTTACGAAGACAGTAGCAAGGCTCACGAGCCTTGAGGCGAAAGACGTAGGTTTACCATCGACACATCAGATATATGAATGGATCATAAGTTGACAACCTGATACGGTAGGATTTTGCGTTCCTGTACGATTGGTATGGTGGCTACTCAGGATTATGCTGGTGCTTCGGTAGCAACACATCCATTCGTTTGGATTGAATGGCTGGGTTATCAGAGAAACGAGAAGCTCAAGGGCCACCTAGTCGCATGAACCCCCACAAAAAGAGGAGCACACGTGTCATAATTGAATAGTGTCGATGCTCGTGCGATGGTCTGCTGTCTGCGAGTTTATCATCATACGGTTGCATGACTAGTTTGCAACCGAGGACCCAGATGAAGGGCGCGTAGCGTGATTTAACAAAGACTGGATATTGAAAAATAGAGAGCACTGCTGACGTGAGTAAAACATGAGGTAAAGAGGCTGTCGAAAGGTGGAAGGTAACATGATTAGAGCCGGTCGACTTCAGAGACGAGCCAGATAGAGCGCACGCTAGTAAAATGCCAGTTAGCATCACGTACTTCAAGTGAAACAGTGCAGGAAAGCCAGAAACCGTACCTGACAATTGCAATGCCAGTGATGAGTCTCAAGAAATCAATTGGCGGAGCGTTTGTGCATCCAACGCCTTCCCCACTTTCCGCGAACTGCGACCCAGGAGTGAAGCCGTTAAAATGGATGATCCATCTTCAAGCAACTCGTCTTCCATTTTCCCCCTAGAAAGTGCAAGGGAGGCAGATGGCGAACCAAATAGTATTGGAGGTGGCAGAGGTTTTGGCTGCGAGAACCTCTTCCCACTTTGGCTTATGGCCAGGGACGCACGCATCGAGGGAGAAGGGGAACTGAACGAAGATGTGTCGAAGTCGGATAGTCCCGATTCTGATGCTGAAAGGACCTTTGGGAGCCTGAGCACAGGGGTTGAGGAGGGAGAGGGTGGGTATTTGAAAGTTCGAGTGGCTGCTCGAGGAGTGATGGGAGGCTGCATTTGAAGGAAAGTGGAAGAGAGAAACCGATCTGGGAGTTAGCTCCTCGTACTAAATCACCAATAAAGCTACCTCTCACCTTGGGAATTGGTGCTTGAACAACGCGACTTACAGCGGAAGCAGCTGCGGGTGGCCCACACGCGGTGGGTGGACTTGTCCTAGTTATTTGCCTCAGGGTCCAAATGGCATCTGCTGCGTTGAATACAAGAATTGTAAAGAGAGTCCAACCTTTTCAAAGTAAGCCGTTAGCGAACCAAACTTGTGTTCTCCAGGACAGACAAACGTACTGAGGACTCCTGCCCCAGTAGTACTAAGTGCACAAGAGAGTAGATTGATAAATACATCCCATATGCCGACATAGCCAAGAAAGCCTCGAATGAGTAGCAGCGCCCCGTTTAACTTCAGTTGTTCGAGAGCCAGAACGCGTCTTGTCCATGGGTGCCCGTGATGAGCTGACAATGGCGCGTGTAAAACGCGTAAAAGTGGGCCCAACGATGAATCGGAGTTTCGATGCGGTACAGGCGTTGCGGGGGTCGAGCGGGACAGAGGGGGTCCTGGTAGTGGTGAATACGACATCGGTTCCACAAAGAAGAACACGGGTTTTTTGAACCAAAGCTAAGCTTGATCAAAGTGGTGGGGTCCAAGGCATGATTGCTTTCTTTACCACCCAGCTTCATAGCGGGACCAGGAATATACACTAGTGTACTCAGAGTGATTGGGTATAGACGAGAGAAGACAACGACTCTGCAAATTGACAACGACACCAACGTACATCTCTCCACAGGAATTACGCAAAGGAGGATATGACGGGAGAGAATGTCAGGCGAGTGCCTACCATGCCAGTAGAGCTTCTTTTGATATTGGGACCGTTTCCTCTTCGTACTCGACATTGACTCGAGCACCTGAGAACGAGATCAAGAAGATGAAAAAGCATAGAATCGAGAACCCACCTCTCCGCGGTTTCTTCTCTGGTCGTTTTGGTTGGCGTGGTGGGACCTTTCGTTTTGTGCCTGCCTTCACTGGTTGCTGGGGTTCCTCATCGGAGTCCTCCTCATCCGGTCCATCCTGTGAATAGATGTGAACGTCGAAAGAGTGGATGAGGAGAAGGTTAACTCACTTCTTCCCCACCATGAGCATCCTCCATGTCATCCGACTCATATTGACTGTCGTCGTCCACAAATTGCCTCGTCCCCACACCTTCTTCATCTTCAAAGTCCTCTTCCTCCTCATCTTCGACAAACTCGACGTCTTCCTCGTCGTCGTCCTCACTCTCCTCATCCTCCATGTCGACCCCTTGTTCCTTGATCTTCTCAGCGTCAAGTACAGCTTTCCACACCTCTTCGTTGACATTGAGAGGCGCGTCACCATATGCCTTAGACTTGAGTCGCTCAAGGAGTTCCTTTTGAATAGATCGTTCAATATGGGCAGCGGAGAGTGCCTTCTGCTCGCGCTTTGCTTCTCTTCTATCGAGCTTCTTTTTGATTCCCACTAGTTTTGGCCTATGTTCGCTCAATATTCATCCCACTTAGAAGGGGATAGATGGAGATACGCACTGCTCTCGCAATTTCATTCTCCGCATCTTAATGAGGTATTGCGTGATCTTGGTTACACGCTGCTTACATTTGTGTATTAAGAAACTCGGCCAGTATACCAGCTCCTGGTCGATCTGCTCCAATGCCTTGGTGTAGTTATTCGATAGCTTGATTTTCTCCCACATATTCGCGGGGGTGTGAGCCCGTTCGATAGTCTTAACGTATAGGTACAACACTCCTGCGTATAATGAACCGACTCGTGTGAGGATTCGGTTTTGGCATCAGGTAAGGGGAATAGACCTTCGTGCTCCCGCACTGTCGCGTATCGAGAGTTCGCAAGAGGACAAGACTGTCGTGTACAAAAGCCAGTGACGTTGTATTCATTCCGACAAAAGTTTTGCGTGGTCGTTCTGTGAGGAATCGAAATTTTAGCTCGAGGATCGAGAACCGTTGGACAACAAGGCCCACCTGACTTTGTAGGAACAAAACTGAGTATTAATCACGCCCCATATTACGTCGTCAACTTGCATTATCGAGGCCGCTCAAGAGAATTTAGGCGGGAGTCGAAGGAGAAAAGGTCAAAGCGCAACTTGGCCCTGGTTATGATAGCGGCAGGATAAACAAGCCAGCTCCTTCCTCATCTTTGCAGTTAGGATATTCTTTGGGGACAGCTATTTGGTGCTGGGATGCCTCCTGGTGGCCAAAAGCTCCTAAAAGATACAATTTCCGCCCTAGTCGGCGCAGGGAACCCAGTGCCTTCTTATGGAGGCTCGTACAGGCTTCGATGTGCAGTTGAAGACCCACCTGGCATTTTCATTGACACAAGGTAATCATCCAACTTATCTCTTCACTCCCAGGGAACCACCAGAGCAGCTTCACCCTTCAAATGGTTGACGAAGCTCCATCAATTACGCGGGTCACCCTTATTGCTAGTACAACGGCCAACAGTTCACGAGGAGGTAGGATCATTCGCCCCGCGTTCTTCATGAAGAACTTTCTTGGATCATCAGGTCCATTTCTACAGGCGTACTATACGCTGGCTTGAAATCCTATACGAGGATGCAATTTAATGCGACTTGATGAAGACACTGGAAGGGAGGAAGCATACGAAGTGGAAAAGAAGAGATATGGGGCGTCAAGAAAAGACGTCGACCTGAAAGGTAGCTACTTATAGCTCGCTTCAGTCCGTCGAACGAAATATAAAACTGTAAGTAACAATATCATTTCACAGCCCTGTACCAAAGAGGTGTCTAGAACCTAGTTCAACTAACGATGAGCCCATAGATCGAGGAGAGTGAACAGTCTACAAAGGATACTCTGTAAAAATGAGCACTACAGTGGTTAGCCCCGCGTTTATGCGCCATAAAGAGATGTGCACTATGGAAAGGTCCGGAGATCCTTCCCCAAGTTAAGATGAGCCTCCTCACTTCACACCGATGCAGCTGCACGTACGGTTTGATGGGTACTAGGTGCATAGTATACCCGTGAGCAAGACGAGTCGTGAAGAAGAGTAACGTACCTATTACTTACGCTAAGCTCCAGCATCGGAGCGTATCCAGTGTGTTTATATGGAAGCCGAGGCCGAAGGAGGCCCTAGTCTCTTTTCAGTCGTGCTATCTGCGACGGCAAGCTGTCGACTACTCAACAAGCTAGGGGCGGACTGGCCAAGACAGTCATGTGCACGTTCAAGAACCGCATTGATTGCGTCTCCTCCAGAGTCAGAGGCGTCAACGAGTCCCCAGGACGAGCCTTCTGGAACAAACTTCGTAGCCGGGCAGGACGACCTGGCCTATCTCTTTGATTTAGACAAAGTATCGAGTCCAGAACCGAGGGCCTCTTCTAGGTCACCTCCGCAATACTAACGTTCCCAGTAATCCCAAATTATGTGATACCAGGGTTGTAGATCAACCCCCAACCGTACCTCGTACAGCCTGGAGACCAGCAGTCGGCTTCCATCCTGCAACTCAGGTCGTCGTACAGAGCCCACGAGTCCTTCACCTCCGAGCAGTTGCCGAGTATAACACGAATCCTTCGTCATCGACGTCGTGGGAGGCGTCGGGGGGCATTGGACACTAGTAAAACGGTCTATAAGAGTCAACAACAAGAGCGAAGCTACGATATACGAAGTAATATTATAAAGAACGTCGGTTAACGACATACCGAGGAGAGTCTTGATCTGTCGAGCAAGTGAGTAGTGCGATCCGGGAGGAGAACAAACCAGTCGTCGAAGCAAACGAACGGATGCATATGATGGAAGTCTGATCGACTGTGTTTTGCCGCTGATCTGACCGTTGCCGGACTGAGACTTTGGGTTGCTATATGGCTCCATGGTGTGCCGCATCTGGTGGGCAGCCCCTGCGTCGGGAGGTCATTAAGTGGAGACGAAAGTCGCCAATCCACCATATCCTTTTATTCTGCCCTCTGTTATAAAGCGGAAGGACGGTGCTGTCGACGGATTCCTCCTCTGCAAGATGTTTCCGGAACAGCAAGCAATATTCAACACCGCACAATATCTAGCTAGATTCATTACATATACTTCCCTTCGTCCATGTCGTCCCATGGCCAGTGCTCCGTGATCTCCGCCCGTTCCTCCTCCGACGTGGCCCCATTAACCCCTCCTCCTTCATCTGCTTGCAGCGTGCCACGGCCTCGCTGTAGTCCTGGGAGGGCACCCAGCCCTCCGGCCCAACGCCGAGCATGTTCTGACACAGCTCGAAAACTCTGTCTGCTTTTCTCTGTACTTCATCCAGCTTCGTCGTCTCGCGTACGTCCTCGGCGTCGAACACGACTGGACACGGCGTGCCTCCCCCCGTAAGCGTCTCCCACCTCTCCACTGCTCGCATGAGCGCGACCTTCAGGTCGAGAGTCTCGCCCTCCCACGGGTTACCGGCGTGGCCGAAGAGGCGGCTGCGGAGCACGCACAGGGGGTCTGACAAGGCATCGTAATGAGGCCTGTTGTACTCCTCCGTGTTCTTGGTGTAGTGGTAATGCACAAGGCGGCGGTGGTAGACTTCCTCCGCTGCAGTTCGCTCAGTTTCTTCTAACTCATCGAAATTCTCCGGTAGCGAAGGCAGTGCCATAGATTGCGAGACAGGATCATCGTGGTTCTGGAGGCGTTGGGGTGTACCTGCGAGAAGAAACGAGGGCAGGATGGAGGCATGTTGCCAGTCGAGCAGGCTGACGACCTGCCAGCCAGAGTCGGGCGACCTCCGAACGACGATATTGCTCTGTTGGAGGTCTGGGTGGCGGATGCTGAGAGCGGGGTCCCTAGGGACGAGTGACGATGCGATGAGGAGATAGCGCTTCAAGTTCTCGATGTGGGCTAACGGCGACTGCTCCTGGTACTGGTAACCATCTCTCCTCTCGCGACGGAACGGCAAGAGCGGTTGACCGAACTGCTCGAGGTAAGCCAGTTCCTTGCGGGCTGCTGCTACGAGCGTTGCTTCGGCGCTTTCGTCTATGGTAATCGGTTGGTTCAAGAGCTTAATTAGAAAGCGGCGTACACGGTCCCCGATCTACGTCGAGCTGTGATCTCCTGCCATACCACAGAGGCAGTCTCGTATCTGGACCAACACAGAAACGCTTGTCCTTGAGTGGGATGACTGCTCTCCTGGCCACCTTCTCCATGTCGTGGGCGTAGTAGAGGCTTCCGCCAGCGGGGAAAGAAATCGACATCATTTGAGACTCGAGTTGAGCAAGTTGGCGCAAGATTGAAACAATATCCGATTCCACCAGCTCCGGCCATATATCGCTAAGTTTCGAACCTCTCATAAATTCCATAAAAATGTACTCGGTCTTCGCCTCATTGTCCGGAGCAGGCGAGTATCCGTATACTTGGGGAACAGGCAGCCCAGAGGAACGGAGGAACTCCATTGTGGCCACTTCGCTGGCCACAGCGTAGTACTTAGGGACCGTAGCCGGGTACGGAATACGAGCGACCATTTGGAAGTCGTCACGTAAGGTGATGAGGAAGGCACGGTTGAATCCGCCTTCGGCGAGCTTCGATAAGTTGACGACATCAGCAGGACTTCGACCAACGGATTGCGCTGCAAGTCGGCGTAGCCCCTCAACGTCGAAAACGAGCCTCCGCTCTGCGTGGCGAAGAGCATCGTTAAATCTGAACAGGTTGGATTACGGGTCAGAAATATACGCTATAGAACAACATGCATGAGACTTACACCCAGCGCCCTGACGTGTAGTCGAAGGGTCGTTATCAGAGTTTATGATGGAGAAGGCGCGACGCGGCAC
>Ga0307515_10011775_pt1 | contig 16553 bp, 22 predicted proteins | sample 17_EM_MG_FD_194513 | JGI IMG/M metagenome (GOLD analysis project Ga0307515, IMG submission 194513) | Populus trichocarpa ectomycorrhiza microbial communities from riparian zone in the Pacific Northwest, United States - 17_EM | ecosystem: Host-associated > Plants > Roots > Unclassified | place... | reverse complement strand
CGCCTGTCTGGAGATGACGCCCAGACCTTTATCGATATTATAGATGAGGCAAGTTTCCAGATTCTTTAACCCCTGGTGTGTGGGTCAGTTGACTCCTACCCCCTGTCTGTTAGGCGTTAGATAGCCTGGATAGCCTCCCGCAACAAGTCTACAGGAGGTGCCTACGTTCTGTATACAGGATTTGCGGCCGCCAAGCCCTGCTTCCGAAATCAATGGCAATTCCGCTTTGTTACGACCCAACGGCGACCCCACAGTGTCATGGTGGGTTTGCGGATGTGTGGAAGGGCAGATATCTCGGCCGAGAGGTTGCAGCAAAGGCCTTGAGAGTATACGAAACAAGTGACTTTGAGCGGATTAGAAAAGTGGGTGATCCTGGCCTGTCGTGTCTATCAACAGATTGACAGCTCCCATGCAGAGGTTCTGCAGAGAGGTTGTGACATGGAAGGCACTTCGTCATCCAAATGTGCTACCGCTGTTAGGCGTGACAATGACCGAGAATAAGTTTGTGATGGTATCAGAGTGGATGGAGAATGGGAACGTCAATGTGTTTATGAAGGCACATCCTGGTGTGAATCGGCTGGAGCTTGTATGTTTCTCATTCAAGCTTGTCATTTCCACTTGGGGTTGACGATTATATGGTCACCGTAGCTTGGAGACGTCACTAGGGGGTTGATTTATATGCACAATCGGGGAACAGTCCATGGAGATCTCAAGGGGGTATGTGTTCGAACCTCCACTTACCCCGTATCAGCTTATGCGGTCCCAAGGCAAATATCCTGATCGGCCCCAATGGCCGTGCCTGTGTAGCAGACTTCAGTCTGCTCACAGTAATCTCGGACCAGCAGTCCTTTTTATCCACATGCAGAGAGGGTGGTACATATCCATGGATGAGTCCAGAACTACTCGACCCGGAAAGTTTTGGTTTGAAGGAGAGTCGCCTAACGAAGGAGTCGGATTGCTATGCGCTGGGGATGGTGATATACGAAATTCTCAGTGGGGAGACACCATTTGCCCCGCATAAGGCTCCCATTGTCAAGATCCTTTTTGGCGAACGCCCTGAGAAACCTCGAGGAGCGCGAGGGGCATGGTTCACAGACAACATATGGGGGATGTTGGAACTTTGTTGGAAACGCCAACCTGGTGACCGACCAAGTTCCAACACCGTGCTTCAGTGTTTGCAAGGCACCACGCCACCATCGAGGCCACCACCACACACAGGTGAGGATGAAGCGAAAGATGCCGATGATCAGTTGGATATGATATCCAGCGATTCCAGTGTGTTTCCTCTGTTTTTTGTTCAAGGTCTCAGTCTCACCCTCGGTCATCCTTTTGGTATAACAGGCTCCGATTATGTGTCGTGTGACGAATTCTAGTAGTACTGCCCACTACACCACAAGCGGGTAGTCCAAACGAGGGATGGATCGGCGATTGGTTGGGACGCGTACGGGCCGGACGGTGTGGTATAGGAAGGTTAATATTATTGTGCGTGCAACACGAGGATCTGTCGGTCTGAGGAGTCGTATAATCATATGTGGCGTACATCGAAATGTCCGTGGCACACGTTGAAAGGCCCGCGGTGTGCTAACGTAGGAAGGAATGAGGGTAGGACTGGGAGAGTATCAATGTGGAACGGGCGGTGAAAAAAGGAGTAGTGGATGGGAGGATGAGAGAAGGAGGGGAAGAATAGTAATGTGTCCTATCCTCGGCGTTTACCCATCGCCGGTGGTACGCCTCAACAACGCTGGCACCACCAGCGACTTTCCTCGAAGTACGATTGACCCACACAAGGCCAGAGTGACGCCTCCGATAAAGTCGAACATGCTGTGGAAATCGTTCGTCTTCTGATCGCCTTCTGGTAAGCATATTTGAAACCGCCTCCAGGTCCGCACATCAGGAGGGTGAGCTCGGCGCTGTCGTTGTAGGAGAGGAAGGGACACGGGTTTTGGCGTAGTAAACACCCTGAAAACCTCTGGCATGTCAGTGATCTGGGTCCTGAAAACTTGGCCGTCAGGAGAGCGATCGGGCTAGAAAAAGAATTGTGTAGAATCAATCTCCGAAACGCGCGCTCAATATATGCCTCGTGGAACGGTATCCTGATATGAGAAAACAACGGACCTCCGCCGGAAGGATCCCAAGTTTAGTACCGAGTGGCGGTGGTGACAGGGTGTGGGGGACGTTGAGAAGGGAAGTCGAGCTGCGGGCGGGAGTTGTAAGCCATGACCTTGTTGCTCCAAGTGTGCTTCAGGCCTCCATCAGAGCCCCCGAGGGAAATTGTGTGGTCGTAGGTGTGGTCACGAGGAACGTCAACCGAAGAAACCCCTCAGAAACCTCTCTGGGCACAGGGTTATAGTTTGGCGCAAGGCTTTGACGCTGATGTCACGGAGAAGAAAAAACAAAGGAGGTTCCGGTATCCGCCCCGATAATCAGGCCTTCGGCGTCGATAAAAGCGTTCCAAACCCGTGCAGAGTCCCAAGTAAAGACGTGATGCACCAACCGGTACCGTTCTTGTTGATCTTGAGCGGATTGAAACAACCCCGGAGCTTGGAGAGGGTGAAGCAGCGCCGCTAGTGCGGAGAAGGAGGTGGCAACCACCCGAATAGTTGTTGTACATTTCGGGGACGTTTGGTGGAGGGGTGGATTGGGATGAGCCTAGGGTGGGACACGGTCAGCAAGAGACGCAGATGAATGAGAGTTGAGATGGAGGTGAGAGCGATCACGGGGGACGCGGTCGATGGACAAAAACAAAATTTTATGCTTTTTTTCCCCTTATTTGATTACGCGGCATCTTGGTAGACACACTGATAGAATCTATGAAAAAGGGGGTCCACGGCGTGCATGGCTTTATAAGTTCGATGGCATATAAGGCGCAAGAGTAGCGACCATCCCGCCCAGGTCGGGTTCTAGCTTAGACCCAATACCAGTGCCAAGGACGATGATCAAACGGCTCACGAAGATGAGGGGCGTGTTCAAGTCTTCATCATATTTCCTCGTGTACTCTCGGCCGAACTTGTCAGATTCCTTGCGATATGCGGCGGAGAAGCCTGCGCGTGGGTGATTCGTTCTCAGTGGCTCGAAGGTCTCCTTCAGGGCTTCGGCATTAACCGGGCGACGTTTACTCACGATTTGCCGCGCCAGGCCGAACGATTGCAGGCTCCTGTTCTTGCATTCTATCCCGTGGAATGGGTTCCTCCATCTGCGCTGCTGGAAGGTGGCCCTTGGGCGCTCAAAGAGCGCTGCCAAGTACCTTCGCACTCCTATCGCTAGTTCAGCCTCAATCTCACGGTACCCTAGTCTCAACTGTCTTCAACTGGTATAGCTCGCGGCGGTGCTCGTGAGCAAATCGCATTCTGCACCAGACCTATCTGGATGACTGCACGGCTATTGAGCTATGATATCCGTGTAAAGATCTCCCCTTGCGTTTTATTCAAGCCCATTCGCTGTCCTCAGTGACCCCAAACACGCAGGGCTGAGTGGATTGGACTTTATGCTCCCATGAACCTCAGCCACGTACACCCCGCAAACATTGGTCATGGAGCAGGCCGCCCGGCGTATCTGGCTTGCGTCGCTTTTTGTCAGTCTGTGTCGGTACATGGCGCTCCCGTCAATGCATTCACTGCGTGGATCGGATGGGGCTTCCCACACACCTTCCCATCTACAACATCCCTACCCCCGCTTAATACCCCAGTTGGTGGTATCCCCATGTCTTCGCCCGGTCCCCCGGCGTTGCAACGACTCCATTGCCTCGAAAGGTCTTCACCCGACTTCCGTGACCAACTTTGTAATGTGCTCTATGGAGAGGAGTATGTCCAATGTGTACCGAACATCGAGGGTGATGATTTGGTTTGGCTCGTTGACTATCTGGACAAAGTACGTCGCCGCGTTGCCCTTCCCCACTCTCCGTTCAAATCAGCGTAGGCTCTCGATGGTTTCGATCCTTCCAGTCCCGCTTCACGGAAGTGTCTACGCGAACTCAGAAGCATTTGTGGCACCAGCGCGATACTTCCAACATCGTGCATTCTTTCGTCTGACCTTCTAACCATTGATCCCCACCCGTTCGCCTGGGGCGCTTTTGGTGATGTGTACCAGGGGACCCTCGATGGTATGAGGGTTTGCGCCAAACGTGTGCGGGTGTATCTCCAGGATGGTCCAGGAAAGGCTACCAAGGTGCGCCACTGATGCTGTCGTTTTCCCTGTTCACGGTTACTAATGAAACTCAGATTTTCTGCCAAGAGGCGGTAATGTGGAAACGCTTGACGCACCCAAACGTCATACCGCTACTGGGAATCACTATCACCCCCTTCCAACTCATTTCAAATTGGATGCCCGGCGGGAGCTTGCCGGAATACATCAAGGGCAACCCCAACGTAGACCAACTTAGACTCGTGGGTAACCCTCCTATTGTGTTTATACCACACTTACTTCGTTACCAGCTATCTGACGTCGCCAATGGCCTCTGTTGCCTCCACTTCTGCAATGTAATCCATGGGGACCTTAAGGGGGTGTGTGGTCGTTCTAAATCTTATTTACTATTGTAATTCACATGTACCCAGGCAAACATCCTTGTGGACGATTCTGGTTGCGCACGCATTGGGGATTTCGGCTTCGCTACGGTCACTCAAAACTTGGATTCCACACGGAGCGCCTCATGTCAGCATGGCCATACCGCACGGTGGACTGCACCAGAGGTCTTAAGTGAAGGTGGATACAGCAAGGAAGCGGACATTTTCTCTTTCGCGATGGTCATGATCGAGGTGCGTCATGGATGAGATGCCCCGTATTGAGCATTGGCTTACTGTCGACCTTACTCATACAGGTGTTTACTGGTGCAATTCCGTTCAGCAGTGGTTCATCTTGGATGGCTATGTTGGCCATAACGCAGGGAAAGCGCTCGCCGCGACCAACACATCTAACCTTCACGGAAAACTTGTGGAAATTGATGCAACATTGCTGGGACCACGAACCTCGCTTGCGTCCGGAAGCCTCGGAAGCCTTGCAAATTCTCCTCACCCCGTAAGATTCTCGTTCATTCTGACAACTATACGTCGTCAACTTGACTGTTCCCTAATGTTTAGCGAAGTTCCAGCCTGGAAACGGTTGATCAGTCATCCCCTCGCCGCGCACGAGCGCATCTCCCTGATCAATACGATCTTCTTGGACAATAACCAGGTTGAGATGGTCGGGCGTCTCCAGGGGGAAGACGCCCAGACCTTTATTGATATAATAGATGAGGTAAGCCCCCACAATTTCACGCCCAAAGGACAAAGCAATTTTGATTTAAACCTCCACATCTTGTCAACCAGGCGTTGGATAGCCTCGTACCAGAGGTCCGCAGGGAGTGTTTACAGTATTTATACAGGATTTGTGGCAACCAAGCCCGACTTCCGAAATCACTGGCAATCCTGCCTTGTTACGAGCAAGGACTAGACCCCCTGCTGTACCGTGGTGGGTTTGCAGACGTGTATAAGGGCAAACACTGTGGCCTAGATGTTGCAGCCAGGGTTCTGAGGGTATACTCAAATAGTGACTTTGACCGGGTTACAAAAGTGAGTTATCCCTGACTCATTGTGTGTATAAAGAACTGATCACGTCATGTACAGCGGTTCTGCAAGGAGGTCGTGATATGGAAGTCCCTTCGTCATCCAAACGTGCTCCCGCTGTTGGGCGTGACAACGACTGAGAGTCATTTCGTCATGGTATCGGAATGGATGGCGAATGGATGGCGAATGGCAACATCAATGGGTTTGTAAAGACGCATCGGGATGCAAATCGGTTTGATCTTGTAAGTTCTCTGTTCGAATTTCTGCCATCCTTCTCATTAACAGTTACATCATTTCCATAGCTGGGAGACGTCGCGAGGGGGTTAATTTATCTGCATGACCAGGGAATCATCCACGGGAACCTCAAAGGGGTGAGCTTCTGTGTCCCATGGTCACCCTGCTGCACGCAGCTCACCCAACCTTAAGGCGAACATCCTGATCAACGACAACGCTCATGCCTGTTTAGCGGACTTCTGTGAGAGCATGGTAGTCTCGGACCAACCGACATCTTTAGTCACATACGCGGGCGAAATTCGATGGATGAGTCCAGAGCTCATCGATCCAGACCGGTTCGGTTTCAGGGATGGTCGACCGACAAAGGAATCGGATTGCTACGCGTTGGGGATGGTTGTTTACGAAGTGCTCAGCGGTCAAGCTCCGTTCGCACAATTCAGGGAGTTTGCCGTCGTACGGAATGTTCTGGAAGGTGGGCGCCCAGTGAGACCCCAAGGAGCGCAAGGGGTATGGTTCACGGATGAGCTATGGCGGATGTCGGAGCTTTGTTGGGCGCATGAACCGAATGGCCGACCGAATCTCAACGCCGTGCTCCAGTGTTTGGAAGACGTCACTAGACCATCACGGTTCCCTTCCCCTGTTATGGACGAAGACGTAGAGACAGATGATCAATGGGATCTCACACTGAGCAATTCTAGTACGTTCTCTCCACTTCGTCTAAGATCACAGACTCGCTTATAACCATCCTTGTGGCACAATAGGTGTGTCGATTGCACCTCATCCGGCGACTACGGACTCCAGTACGCTTCCCCACTTCACTCCCAGCCCCGCGTTCATCTCTAACTGTTCTCGTGACATAACAGTACAGCCAACTGCACGTGGTGACGACGGGCTCCCGGTTCCACCACTCGGTACTCCTCCTAGGGTACCAAGTCCAGGGATTCCACAGGGCGTCGGTCGACTCCCGGATCCACCACTGGTGGGTGATCCAAACGAGGGATGGATCGTTGGTTGGTTGGCACGCATTGCCTGGATAATATTCAACGTTGTCACCAGGCAGCTCCATGTCCTTTGACGAGCCAGACGGTAGCTGGCAACGCGTTCCATACCAGTGGTCCATGTACCGCACATGGGTTTTCGATTTCTTGATGGATGTAGAAGGTTCTGCTTCGAGATTTAGTATCGGAAGATTGATATCATTGTATATACAACACGGGGGTCTGTCGAACTGAGGAGTCGTATGACCATACGCGGCATACACCAAAAGATCTGCGGTATGCTAACGTAGGAAGAGATGGGGACGACCACCGCCTTCATACTTTAGGCTCGCAATCGACTGTATTCACAGATGACCCATCCCGGAGAAGAAGATGCTGGGTGAACTGAAACGGGTCACCGAATCCTTGAAGAAGCTCATCGAGGTTCTTGTTTAAAACGTTCTCCATCCGCCGGGACGAATCTCCGGAAGACCGTCAGAACCAAACTGACACCCGGTACGTCGTTCCTCCACTGCGTATCTGAAATTCAGAATGTTGGCTATCCACGAAAAGCATAATGTCCACTTGGAAGGAGTCGAAATGACTCAGTGCGGAAATAATCGAACAGAACTCGTGCGGATCTGCCGTTCGTGAGCGCCTGACGTCAATGACCATCTCTAGCACGTCGTTACCACAATTAGTAATAGTCACGGAACAACGGATGAATTACACACCTATCACCAGGAGCGCGTAGATTACGCACATCGACACTGCGTCCCAGGGAAATCGCCATAATGAGGATACAATCGATCTCAAGAATGACGAGGATCCGATCGCCGCCATCTGCCACCAATCTCTCACAGACCGACGGAAGCAGAGAACAGTGGCAGAGTCCTGAATGAGACCCCAGCGACAGAGCATCTGGAGTGTCACACTCCTCAGCCAGAAATTATGGACTTGAATAGACGCTTGGGTGTGCTTTCCGGAGTCCACTGTTGTGGAACATCGCACTCGCGGTGGGAAACGGGGTTTGTGCAGAAAATTTGACGACTACCAAAACCAGCACCGCCATTGGCTCGGGCGGGAACACCCAGTGAGCATTAGAGCCTACGCATTCGCAGAACTCTTTGAGGTCATCGCTCTCGAGCCTTTCCACGAGCTGGATGCCAAGAACCGATGCCAGGACCATCCCGGTCGGGCCTGCGTGCTTCAACTTATCAGGAGCAACCCGTGGACAGGATATTTCCGGGTATTAGGTCGTATCCGCGAGCATCTGTGGAAAACTGGACCGTGAAGTGGATCACGTCGCCGCCGGTGCCCGAATCCGTCTGGGGTTCTCGACGGAACGGGAGCGTACACCAGCGAGGGATCCCATAAGGAACCACAGCGAGCGAGCACAGACTGTCGCAGATGGGTCTGACAGCGTTTGGATGTGGATGGAAAGTGGTATCTGGTCGGGACAGATGTAGCAGAACGTCGTAGCGAGAGCGAAGGGGGCGGATCCGGTGGTGGTGTGGTTTATGGTCCAGGGATCCCGTGAAGGGCGCATCCCGGCAGCAATACAAGTTGGAGCATCGCCAGAAAACTTTCGACGACGAGGCGGATGCGCAACCCTTCCAATAGGTCGAGTTTCCGTCTGTTGCGGCTTTTGTCTGCAGAACCCCCGTGGTTTGAGGAGTAGCGTTTGATACATCGTTTCTAGAAACCCAAGTAATAGGGTTCGGATCTATATCGGGGGAGAGTGTACCATTCACGGATGAAGACTTTGGGTGTGGGTAGCGGCCATCTCATTCGGGTCACGTTCCAGCTTGGATTGGACATCGGTTGTAAAGGCTGGGTCGAATACAGAAAAGAGGCTGGTCTGTATAGTTCTGGGCCCGGCAGTCAGTGTAGTGGAGGAAAATCAGACGACTCACGAAGACAAAAAACGTGTTCAAGTCTCCACCATGCTTCCTCGTGCACTCTTGGTCAAAGTCGTCGGATTCCCCGGAATACACGGCAGAAAAGTCAGCGTCGTTCGTTCTCAACAGCCCGAAGAACTCCTTCAGGGGAAAATGGAGGTCGTGGTCTGAGGTTAGCCGTGCTTCGGGGTTCACCAGGCGACTTACACTCACGATTTTGCATCAGGCCAAACGATCGCAGGCTCCCATCCTCGTATTCTATCCTGTGGAATGGGTTCCTATGCCTGCGGTGGGCCCCCCGGCGCTCAAAGGGCGCTATCTGGCGTACCTGACCCGTGACAATCCATACCGCCTTTATCAACGTATCCTACCTTCCGCCTCGTGGATCGGGTGGGACCTCTGATAAGCATACTTTCCTACCTGCCGTATCTTCCCGCCGCTCAGCACCCCCGTAGAGGGCGCTTCCTCATGTCTTCACCCACTTCCTCGACTTTGCAACAACTCCATCGCCTCAACAGGTCTTCACCCGACTTCCACGACAAACTTTGTAATGTGCTTTATGGGGAGGAGTACGTGCAATGTGTACCAAACATTGAGGGTGAAGATTTGGTATGGCTTGTTGACTATCTGGACAAGGTACGTCGCCGCGTTTCCCTTCCCCACTCTCCACTCAAGTCAGCGTAGGCCCTCGATAGTCTCGATCCTTCCAGTCTCGCTTCACGGAAGTGTCTACGCGAACTCAGAAGCAGATGCAGCACTAAGGCGGTACTCCCAGCATCGTACATGCTCTCGCCTGAACTCCTAAACATCGGCTCCGAGCCGTTCGCCTCGGGCGGTTTTGGTGATGTTTACGAGGGGACACTGAATGGTTCAAGGGTTTGCATCAAACGTGTACGGGTGTATACTCAGGATCCTCCAAAGAAGGCCGTTAAAGTGTGTTACGGGCGCTTTCCCTGTCTGCCATCGCTCACAAAAATCGCAGGCCTTCTGCCAAGAGGCGATAATGTGGAAACGCTTAACCCACCCAAATATCCTACCCCTCCTGGGTGTCACCATTGCTCCCCTCCAGCTCGTTTCTAATTGGATGTCTGGCGGGGACCTGCCCGAATACATCAAGAAACACCCCAATGCAGACCGACTCGGACTGGTAAGTTTACCTTCTGCCATGTTTATCCAAAACTTATTCCTGTTACCAGCTCTCCGACGTCGCTAATGGCCTCTGCCACCTCCACTCCTGCAATGTGATACATGGGGACCTCAAGGGAGTACGTGATCGCTGTAAATCTTGCTTCATGACGTGTTGACACCCGGCCACTGCCAGCCAAATGTCCTTGTGGATGACTCAGGTCATGCACGCATCGCGGATTTCGGCCTCACTGCCGTCACCCAAAATCTGGATTCCATACCGAGCACTTCGTGTCATCACGGCCACACCCCGCGATGGACTGCGCCAGAGATCTTGACGGGGGGAGCACATAGCAAGGAAGCAGATGTTTTCTCATTCGCGATGGTCATGATCGAGGTGCGTCGTGGGAGATATACAGGTAGCACTTTGGTTCACTTTATTTCGTGCACCCACAGGCGTTTACTGGCGCGATCCCTTTCGGTGATGCTACATCTGCCATGGCCATATTGGACATAATGCAGGGCAGGCGCCCGCCACGGCCGACATACCCAACATTCACAGAAGATTTGTGGAAATTGATGCAACGTTGCTGGGTTCCTGAACCTCACTTGCGTCCGGAAGTTTCTGAAGCTTTGCAAATTCTCCTCACCCCGTTGGTTTCTCATTCATCTCGACAATCGTTCATCTGTTAACTCGATGTCTTCTTACTCCCAGTGGGGATCCACCCTGGAAACAATTGATCAGCCGCACTCTCGCCACGCACGACCGTATCTCCTTGGTCGCTGCAATTTTCTCGGACTTCAATCAGGTTGAAACGGTCGGAAAACTCTCTGGGGATGATGCTCAGTCCTTTATTGACACAATTGATGAAGTAAGCTCCCATACAGTTTTACGTTTACCGGATGGGACGACCGACTTTGACTTACACCTGTACATTGTCGATCAGATATTAGGTAACCTCGCGCCAGAAATCCACCGAAGGTGCCTGCGCTGTTTATACAGAATTTGTGGCCGCGAGGCCCTGGTTCCGCGGTCACTGGAACTTCCGCTTTGTTATAACCCAACAGAGGACCCAATGTGCCGCGGAGCGTTTGCGGATGTGTGGAAGGGTCAACACGATGGCAGGGAGGTTGCAGTCAAGGTTTTGAGGGTATACTCTGGCGGTGACCACGGAGGGATCAGAAAAGTGGGCCGCTGGTGGTGCTCTGGACCTGATATATGAATTGACGACTACTCACAGGCCTTCTGCAAAGAGGCGGTAATGTGGAAGCGCTTGACACACCCAAACGTTGTACCGCTACTGGGTATTACTATCAGCCCCTTCCAACTCATTTCGGATTGGATGCCTGGCGGGGACCTGCCGGAATACATCAAGAGCAATCCCAACACCGATCGACTTGGACTTGTATGTGTATCTCCTGTTGTGTTTTTCCCGCGCTCACTCCGTTACCAGCTGTCTGACGTCGCCAATGGCCTCTTTTACATCCACTCCTACAATGTGATTCATGGGGACCTCAAGGGAGTATGTGGTCACTCTAAATATCATTTACCGTCGCGATTTACACCTGACCAGGCAAACATCCTTGTGGACGACTCTGGTCATGCACGCATCGCGGACTTTGGCCTCGCCACAGTCATTCAAAATCTGAATTCCATGCGGATTGCCTCATGTCAGCTTGGCCACACTGCGCGGTGGACTGCACCAGAGGTCTTGAAGGAGGGGAAATATAGCAAGGAAGCGGACATTTTCTCTTTCGCGATGGTCATGATCGAGGTACGCAATGGACGAAACACTGTGTGTTGAGCTTTGGCTTACTGTCGTTTCACACCAACACAGGCACTCACTGGTGCAGTTCCTTTCAGTGATAAAAACAATGCAGCAGCTATGTATGACATCATGAGTGGCATGCGCCCGTCACGACCGAAGCATCCAACCTTCACCGCCAAGTTGTGGACATTAATGCAAAACTGCTGGAATCAGGATCCTCACTTGCGCCCGGCAGTTTCAGAAGTGTTGAACGCTTTGCACGGCGTGTAAGTCTTGATGATTTTACAAAAATCTTGCGTTCTTGGCCTGATTGTTTTATTGCTTGCAGCGACTGCCCGGCATGGAAACGGCTAATCAGTGATACCCTCGCCACGTATGAGCGCATCTCCTTAATCACAGTGATATTTTCGGACCGCAATCAGGTCAAGAGGGTCAGAAACCTCTCCGGAGATGATGCCCAGGCCTTTGTTGATAAGATAGATGAGGTGATCCTAATGCGATCTCACGTTCAAAAGAGATGCTGATCGGCTCTGGTTTAAACCCCCACATTTTGTCAATTAGGTTTTGGATGGCCTCACATTCACACCACAGATCCACAGGAGGTGTCTGCGCTATTTGTACAGGATTTGCGGCAACCAAGCTCTCGTTCCGAGGTCACTGGGAATTCCGCTTTGTTATGACCCAGCAGCCGACCCGGTGAGTTATGGTGAATATGCGGACCTGTGGAGGGGTCGGCACGAAGGCCAGAGGGTCGCAGCCCAGGTTTTGAGGTTGTGGCCGACGGATGATGTTGAGCAGGTCAGAAGGGTGAGTTGCAGTGACGCTCTCGACTTGTCGTGTGTAACCGACTGTTTCTCGTAGAGGTTTTGCAGGGTGGTTGTGACATGGAGGGCCCTCCATCACCCAAACGTGCTACCATTGGTGGGTGTGACGGTGACGGAGAATCGGCTTGTGATGGTATCAGAGTGGATGTCAAACGGTAACATCAGGGAGTTTATAAAGGCAAATATCAACGTCGATCGGTTGAAACTTGTATGTTTTTCATTCGAACTCCTCATCTTGCCGCTGACGATTGCGCGGTTACTGTAGTTAAGGGACGTCACCAGGGGATTGATCTATGTGCATGACCAAAAAATGGTCCACGGGAATCTCAAAGGGGTATGTTTCCGAAACCTGTAATCACCATCCTGCGCGAAGTTTACCCAGCCCCAAGGTGAACATCCTAATCGACGACTATGGCCACGCCCGCTTAACAGGCTTCAACCAGATTACGATGGCCTCGGACCAGTCGACCATGACATCTCCGACAATGACGGATGGCACAATTCCATGGATGAGTCCAGAACTCTTGTACCCGGAAAAATTTGGTCTGGAGGAGAGCCATCTGACCAAGGAGTCGGATTGCTACGCCCTGGGAATTGTAATATACGAAGTTCTCACCGGGCAGGCGCCATTTGCCCTATGCAGGGACCCTGAGGTTGTTTACATGGTCCTTGGTGGCGAACGCCCCAAGAGACCTGAAGGGGACGAAGGGAAACTATTCACAGACGAGATATGGGAGGTATTGGAACGCTGTTGGAAGAATCACTCGGGCGACCGGCCGAGTGCCAAAGCCGTTCTCAGGGGTCTCGAAGGGAATTTGTCTCCGTTGAGGCCACCTTCTGGCATGGATGGAGACTCGGAGACAGATACTGATGGTCAGTCAGACGGCACAGCGAGCAGACCTGGTATGTTTTCTCCATTTCACTCCAGGCTCACCTCTAACTGTTTTCGTGACATAACGGCACTACCGACCATACATGGTGACAACGAACCCCTGGTTCCATCACAAGGTTCTCCTCCCGGCGTCCCGAGTCCAACGATTCCACAGGACAGTGGTCGGCTCCCAGATCCACCGCAAACTGGTGGTCAGAGGGAGGGACGGATCATTGATAGGTTGACACGAAGTGTCCGTAAAATCTTCAAACCTATCACTAGGAAGTTTTTGGGGCTTCGGAAAGCCAGACAGCAGCTGGTGGCGCATCCGGATGCCACCGCGAGGCAGTGACACTCAAGAAAAGACGTGACAACGCAACGTCGTGTGGATCCAGAGGAGTGGGGGGCGGACATTCTGCAGTACACTGAGAACACTTACGTGTCTTATGTATCTCTCTGTAAACGAATTTACCTTGTGTCACACCGCCGGTCTTGCGTGTGATAAATCCGTCCTAGCCCAAGCGTCATACTAATCCAAGATTACGGCGTCGCACACTACCGCAATCGGGTGATTCAAAACGAGGGATGAATCGGTGATTTGCTGGCACGCATTGCACGGAGAATATTCAACGTTGAACGCCATCACCAGGCAACTCCACTGTATCCTTTTCACCGGGGGAAACGGAGTTTTTATCCGTCAAAGAAGCGTTGAGTTGATAGTTTGAATGTTAATCAGGAGAGTCGTGCGTTAGGCGATGCTAGTGCAGCTCCCGCCTGTTTTTCAATCGGTTCCCATCCGTTTCTTTAGTGTAAAAACACCCCATCGCCTGCGGTCTTTGACAAGCCATGCGGCAGCTGACAACGCGTTCCATACTAGTACTTCCAACACCGCACAACGGCTTTCTGTTCTTGACGAGCGCAAAGGGTTCTTTCTCGAGATTTTGGCATCAAAGTGTCATCGTTATCGTACGCACAACACAACGTTCTATCGAACTAAAGTGTCACACGGTCATACGTGGCGTACGTCCGGGGGTCCGTGGCGTGCTGATGTAAAAATGGGGGGGTTCGGGGCTGGAAGACTGGTAGTGTGAAATGTCCGGTGAAAGGAATGAAGTTGAGCGTGAAGTATCCAACGCAACCTGATTTCCCCCAGCGTTTACCCATCCATCAACGGTGATAGACCTCAGCAAGGCCGATGCCACCGGAGACTCCCACTAATTTCCCATCGACCCATACGACAGCATCAACTTTCATCCGTTGATACGAGGTGACACTTTCGGCGAAGTCGACAAAGTCGAAAATCTTCTGGGCAATATGCACCTTTCATATCACCTTTTGCTCATCCTGGTCCTTGAAATCGGACCCAGGTCCGCAGATGGGAAGGGTGAATTTGGTGCTTTCGTAGGTGGTAGGAGCAGGCGTTGGTTTTGGTGTAGTGACGATGTTGAGGAACTTCGACTTGTCGGTGACGAGGAGCCTGAAATCTGGTCAGGCCTCTGCAACAAGCGTTCAATATATGCGCCGCGAAACGTCATCCCAAAGCGATAAAACAAAGGCACCTTTGCCGGAAGAATCCCAGACTTGGAACCAAGTGACGGTGGCGGCAGGAAGCGGGCGGGGAGGGGGGTGCTGGGAAGGAATTTCGAGCCGCGGACGTAGGCATAGAGGGTATCGGCCATGACTTTGTTACTCCAAGTACGCTCCAGGCTTCCGTCGGTCTGAATGGTGTAGTTGAGGCCTCAAGGGGAAATCGTGTATCCAGCAGTGTGGCCACGAGGCGTGTCAACCGTATTGAAGAAGCCCTTGGAGATCTGCACAGGGTTGTATTTTGGCGCAAGGAGAACACTAAGTTTGACACTAGGAGCCACGGAGAAGAAAAAAAAAAGGGGGGGGGTTCTCAGGTTTCAGTATGTGTCTCGATAACAAAACCTTCAGCACTGGTCCTGAGCAGATTGACACGAACCCGGGGCTTAAAGAAGGAGGTGAAAGGTGGAGAGAGGGAGGGGAACAGTTGCCCGAACAGTTGTTTTACACTCGGGGATGGTGGGCGAAGAGATGGATTTGGATGTGCCCGAGGTAGAGAACGCAGTCAGCAAGAGATGCAGATGAGCGAGAGCCGGGATTGCGGGGGATGGAAGAGATGGGAGGAGGTGAGAGCAATCGCGAGGGATACAGGCTCCGGACAAGAACGGGGATGTATACCTTTTCCCCTCCTTTGATTTGATATGGTGTCTTGGCAGACACGCTGAGAGAGGCTGTGATGTGGAAGGAGTATAAAGCGTGTGGGCTTGCAAGCCCGATAGCATATAAGTATCGTGGAATCATCACCGAGCACCCGGAGATGACCAGCTTGCAGAGAGGCTCGAACAGAATCATCAGCGCACGTCTGTCCCGGAGCGTCCCATGCCCAAACTAAACCCCAACCATTCAATTGATCAAATATATTGTGCGACATTGGTCGAGACGATTAGACTTTCGCCTCCTAGCCATCCGCACCGGAAGAGGCCTGAGACCGAGTGCCTCCGGCTATACAGGTGGCCGTTTTTCCGGTGGGTTAACCTCTTCTCGTGAACTATCCTGCCATCGAGGGAGTTGAACAGGTGAGATACGCCTACTCCGGGAAACGTCGTGGCGACTGAACGAAACCCAAAAAATCAGAAATGAGGTGAGGCACAACGGTGAGTACTTTCCCAACTCACCACTCCCTTCCTCCTGATATTCCAGTATAGGTTGCGAAAGCTGCCAAAGTCATCGCCTCGTCTCCCTCCGTCGTCACTTGGGGCAAAACTTGAACTCTGCCCATCCCCGGATTGAACGCCGATGAAATGCTTTCCAAACCGACGGCTTCAGCCCCGGATTCACACGAGGCCCAGGTGAGTGATGATGACAGTGTACGGACGAGTTGAAGAGAGGCCGTCCATAGCGAGGAACTCAGGATATGCGTCGTGGACGTGATGCTGATGGAGGTCGTGGCTGATCGCGCTTTCGGAACGAGTTTGCTGGTGAAGCTTGAGCGCCACTAGCCTTTGGGTGTGACCATGATCCCCCTCACCTGTCTAGATCCAGAGTATACATATTACGTCTGATCGTGACCGCGGGTGGGTCTTAGTGCAGCGTCGTCTCCATTTCGAATGCAGGGTTGCCGCCTCGAATGACCTTGAAGATTTTGCCATCGGGATCTTTCATGCCTTACTGTTAACTGACACTGCTATCTTCAATTGTGCCGTGGAGAAACCCGGCGGAGCTTGTACATGGTCCACAAGACGCTCGGAGGAAAATCGCCGCAGCCATTACATGTGATCCGAAAACGAGATC
>Ga0307515_10011774_pt1 | contig 16554 bp, 5 predicted proteins | sample 17_EM_MG_FD_194513 | JGI IMG/M metagenome (GOLD analysis project Ga0307515, IMG submission 194513) | Populus trichocarpa ectomycorrhiza microbial communities from riparian zone in the Pacific Northwest, United States - 17_EM | ecosystem: Host-associated > Plants > Roots > Unclassified | place... | reverse complement strand
GACAAACTTAGATATTTACATGCATCCTTTTCAAAGTTAGGTTGGTCCTGTCTGAATATATATATATATATATATATATATATATATTGAATCTCAGTAGTCTTCCTGAGCCATAACCAAACATCGCAGTCACCTCCACTGCCTGTCAGCTTTTAATATTTAATTCTTTATACTCCGGATAGATATTTTGGAGAGAACTTTCATACCAGTGGAGACTGGATTTTCTTTCCAAACATCTTTACTGAAACAGGACCTGACTGATATAAATCTCTTCTATTGGAATTTCTTGTTTTCCCCTTCTTCTCTGGGGTCGAGCTACGCAGCTGGGAGCATGCAGAGACTTGCTTGAACGATGCATAGAACAAGTAAAATTTGGGCCATAGATTTTGTGCATATTCTTTCTTTTGGTCTTTATGTGTAGCCTTATCTGATTTCTAGTTACATCCAATAAATAATACATGAATTATAGGCTCAATTTGGGCCAGGACTTGGGAGAATATGGAGATGTACTTTGCCAAGCTTAAATGGGCTTCAAGACCCAACAAGCTTGGACCAACCTGGCCCAATAACATGAACTATATAAAATATATACTTGGCCCAAACTTATAAGTTAAAAATCCAAGACAATTTTAGACTAACCGAAGGAAATAAGAGAAAAGAAGATCTAAAGAGGAGTTGGGAATGTTTGACTGGATCCACTTAGCTCAATTTTAAAAAGTTGGTATTGGACTGAAACAACATCAGAAGCTAACTTCACCCTATAGCGTATAAAAGCCACAAACTACTGTTGGAGGCTTTAGCTTGATTTGCACAAACCGGTGTGCTTAATAAGTTACAAATATAAAAATAATGCTCTCATTTTACCATCCATTGCAATAGTGTGATGATAAATTTACCTTTTAATAATAAAACCTTTTAACTATACATCAAGAGTAATTCGGTTTTTTTACTATGATGCAAGTTTTATTTTCAAATTATGTAGGAACAAATTAGTCTTTTTCTTTTTGTTTCCATAAAAATATGACTTAAGTACGCTTGGAATAAAAATAATAATTAAACTTGTATTCAAAGCCTTTTAATCTTTTAATTTTTTTTTAGCATAACAAAATGATTTAATTACCTTTAAAAGTAAAATCCACTAAATGATTTTTCAAAGGCTTTTTTGTCCTTTCATTTTTCTATTATCATGAAGTTGATTTAGGAGAATTTCTGTATTTTAATAAATATTTTAAAAATCTGTTGTCATCAAGTGGGCAACCCCCCTCGCCTTTCAAGTGACGCATGCAGCGCTGTTTGGTAATAATAAGCCACCTTCCACAACGATGTTTGAATCGTTTCGGTAGCCCCTTTATTATGTGGCAGATCGTGTGGCCAACATGCCTCTAGTTTGGCGTCTATGACTTATCTTTCTCTTTCCTCCTCGATTTCTATATATGACCCTTTAGAATTTCAAAGTAACCCTTCAATTTGTTTTTCATTCAAATTCGATCACTATTCCTTTGATTACTATTTATTTTATTTATAAAAATTTATAAAATTAGATCTTTTTTTTAATTACATTCCCTTTTGATTTTTTTTATCTTTCAAATTTGGTCCATATTTTTTTTACTGCTATTTGTTTCATTTGAAGTAATTTTTTAAAATTGATTTTCTTAAAATCTCATCCTCCTTGAGTTTTTTTTTTTCTTAACAATAGGTCCTCATCCTTTTGATTGCTGTTTTTCCTTTATTTCGATAAATTTTTTAAATTGATATTTTTGTTTTCCAATTTCAATCATTTAACATTAAATTGATTGTGAATTGAGCTTATTGATGACATATGAGTCTAAGATTTCACGGGTTTCTAGTTTTAGAGATTAACTTAGGTTTAGGAGGTTTGCCTTGGTTTGACTATTTTTTTTTTAACTCATGTTTTTCTCATTTTTATCTTTTAGCATTTATTCAATTGAAGATTGAGTTATGTTATTTTTATTTAATTTTTTTTTTGTAGATTTTTTCACTGTTTTAAAACTTGATCTGACTCTGTGGGTTGACCCATGACCCAGGTGACTGGAAGCGTAGGTTGGGTCGAGTTTTCTACCAAAAAAGGGAAGGATTAACCTAGTGCTAACTAGTCAAAAAGTTGAGTTGCCCTATGACCCGGTTAAAGCCCGTTGATTTTTTTTCTTTTTAATTTTCTTTTTCTCAAAATGAAGCCATTTTTATTTTATTTTTATGTAAAATAAAAAAGATTTTTGGTTTACCAAGGTTAACTAGAGTCGACTCACTTGACCCGTGACCCAAGACTTGCTCGATCGACCTCCAGGTCAAGTTTAAAAACTATGAGTTTTTTCACTAATTTTGAAAATGAGCTGTATCTTTAGTCTTTTTATTTGTCGTTCTTTATTGAATTTTTTTTGGCTAATTTTTAAATTTATGCTTTTGTTATTGCATATTTCAACATTTAATTGGTTATGAATTAAACCTCTTAATCTAGCCCGAGTCTAGGATTATTGGGTTGCAAGTTTAAAGAGATTAGCTTAAGTTTAGGAGGTTCGTCCGGGTTTACTTTTTTTTTTTCTCCTGTTTTTAGGCTTATTTTTTTAGTTTCATCCTTTGACATTTATGCAACTGGAGATTGGGCTCCATCTTTTTTATTTGGTTTTTATAGAATTTTTCACTAATTTAAAAAATAATCCAATTTATCTTGAGTTTTTTTTATTTGTCGTTCTTTGTTAAATTTGATTTTTTTTTAAAAATGAGTTAAATTAGATTTTGATTATTTAAATATAAGCATAAGATGCATCTTACCTTATTGGGCAAGGTTGTTACCGCACTTCTCCATCAAAACACAAGAAAATAGTGAATCTTTTCATTTTCTGGAATGAGTTGAGGTCCTACCTTTCATAGTTACCTTCATGGTATTTTGTTTGGCTTGTTTTCTGAGTCGTTGCTCTGATAGCGTGTGTAACCTTTTTCCATGTCGTCATGCAACCTTTCGCAGTAATGTTAGAATTATCTTGGTGAGCTATTTCTAGTGGTGAGGTGGTTTTCATGGTGGAGTGACAATGAGTCTCAAATGAGCTATTCTTTCTTTTGATTCTAAGTATGATATTAACATCTCATTTTTTATATATAATTATTGCCATGTTTTTTGTTCATTCTATTTACTATCGATATATTTTCTTAATCATATTATTAAATTAAGCGAGTTTATTGAATCTAATCAAGTCAATAATCGAGGTATTAAATTTTTCATGTTTTTTTAAAAAATATTGGCGTAACTAAAACATTCTTTTTTTTACATTAAAAAAAATTTAACCCAGCTCGCGATGTAGCGTGAAACACATGACTAATTATCATCCAAAGCTCAAATCCTAAAACTATAGATATAAATCTTACACTTAAGATGTTATTACAAAGGAATTTAGTTTTGATATAGAAAAGGTAGTTTAAGAACACCATATTTATCATTTATCATTGAAATTATAGTTATTGAAAAGTAAAAAATCCTACTAATTAAATTTTAACTCGGATAAAATTTTTAGTTAAATTAAATAAGATATTAACCCAATAAAAATTAATTTACTCAGCTATGTCAACATCAAATCTTTTTGATAAAAATTACTTGATCCGGTGGTTCTTGAGATGACTAGTAACCCAAACTACCTATTAGTCTTTGGATTAGGTGTGATAATTATGATTGAAAGAGTCATCTGTCTATCACTGATCAATTGTTCATCTCCTCATGTTATTTCACAAAGTGTGAAAAAAGGCTAATTTTAATCCGTTATTCTACCAAATAACCTCAACGGTTTCGCATAATTAACATTCATTACATTACATAAATGTATTATTAACATTGATTGCCGCAGCTAATTATTTCTAAAACACCGAAATTCTTCGAGGGTTGGCAGGCACATCGATTGAGAGTTGGCCTGCCTGACCTAAAGCAGTGAAGAATGTCAAGCATCTGGGCCCACTAGATGAGCTGGTCCCACTTCTTTTTCCACGGTTGGGATAATCCAACTGGCCACGAGACAGTGATATGAGGATCTTAGGTGTGTCCAACACAGCATCATCCAACGGTCTCTTTTTCATCATCTTTCTCTTCTTTCTTTGCAGACTGTTGTAGGGTCACGGACACTCCTACAGCGCATAAAAAAGAATACAAAATGCCTGCACATCCGGCGATGATTTCTAACTGTTGGAAGGGTAAACTACACTTTCATCCCTGTGGATTTATCAATGTGCCGTTGCGGTTAGCATGGTTTAGAGCATGCTTGAGCTCGTGGCTTTTCAAAATGATTTTTACTTGGAGATACATTAAAATAATATATATTTTTTATTTTTAAAAATTTATTTTTAATATCAGCACATCAAAACGATCCAAAAACACATAAAAAATAATTAATTTGAAGCAAAAGAAACATAGCCGTAATTTTCTTCAGAATTCTATTTATTTTTTTAAGATTTTTCATTTTTATCCCTGAATATGAAGTAGTTAATGAAATTCAACGATTCACTCACTTTCAGATAAGGTAGGAATGGAGTGTTTTTAAGTCATTTACATGTCCTGAAGAAAAAAAAGGAGGGTGATGAGCACGAAGCCCTTTAGTAAGAGAATGAGTTGACTTTACTTCTTCGTTTTCCCCTTGTTTCATATCTTTTTAGTGGTAAGCCATGGCGATGAAAATGAGAGCTCTCTGTTGAATGAGCTTTTTTTACTAGCTTAATGTGTGTTTTGTCTGACCAGACAATTTTGAATTTTTCTAGGCTTTCAAATATTCCTTATGAGATATCATCCATGTGTATAGATCTGATACGAATAATGGAGAGCTTTTCAAATTATTTAAACGGTTAGGAGCAACATCAAAACTTATATAGAACTAGATTGAAAACCATTAAACTATGGGCATGGAGATGAAACATTTGTAAACTTATAGGGACTAAAATGTTGTTTACCCTACAAAGAAAGTACGCCCGTTACAAATGGGGCAGAGAAGAAGGGGTCTAAGATCCAAGAAAATTAAGAACAAATGGATAGTTATGGGTCCACACACACACACACACACACACACACAGAATCATAGACTTCAAGCTGGCTTTGTGGTTTGCACAGCTTGGCCCTTTTACCCAGCCCCCTCCTCCACACTCCACTCTTTATAACTCCCCACCTCTCCCCCCTAACCCCTCACAACACCCTCAAGGCACGAGCATTTCAAGAATTCAAGTGGCCATAGCCCTCTCCCTCTCCTTGTATATCTCTAAAATTTCTTGTTTTGTCATAAAGAGGTGGTGCAGAAAATGAGTCAAGAACAAGATGTTGTGGTGGTAACTGATGTTCCACAAGCTGAGAAAACAGCTCCAGTGCCACCAACAATGCCAGTGGTGGTGGAGAAAGAGCCACCAGTGCCAGTCCCTGAGACTGAAGAGGAGCCAATGAAGCCAAAGCAGGTTGAGGAGGGTGCTGTAGAGACTCAGGTGTTGAAACCTAGTGGAGGTGACGATGAAAAGATGCCTCAGTTGGTTTCTTTTAAGGAGGAAAGTACTAAAGTTGCTGATCTTCTTGATTCTGAGAAGAAAGCACTTCAAGAATTTAAGCAGCTTGTTCAAGAAGCACTTAACAAGCATGAATTTAGTGCTTTGACTACACCACCAGCATCAGCTAAAAAAGAGGAGAAGAAAGAAGATGTGGTGGTGGTAGCCGAGGAGGAGAAAAAGCCAGCCCAAGAAGAGGAAACATCAGCAGTAACAGAAGACAAGGAAAAAGTAGAGACTGAAGCTGCAGCAGAAAAAGAAGAGAAGAATGAAGTGGTGGAAAGTGAGGTTCTTGATGATCAAGGAAAGGTGGCTACTGCTGTTGCTAGTGATACTACTGCTGGTACTTCTGTGGATGATGATGGTGCTAAGACGGTGGAAGCCATTGAAGAGACCATCGTAGCTGTCTCCTCTTCAGTGGCTTCACAAGAGGAGACTCAAGCTCAGGCTACAAAAGAGCCCGAGGGAGAGACAAAGGCTGCCTCATCATTGGATGAGGAAGCTAAAGAAGTTGAATCTGAGACCGTGGAAGTGACACCAGAAGAAGTATCAATCTGGGGAATACCACTTCTTGCTGATGACAGAAGTGATGTGATTCTCTTGAAATTTCTCAGAGCCAGAGATTTCAAGGTGAAAGATGCATTCACCATGCTCAAGAGCACAATTCGCTGGAGAAAGGAGTTTGGCATTGATGAATTGCTTGAACAAGATTTAGGCTTTGATGATTTGGGGAAGGTGGTATTTATGCATGGTCTTGATAAAGAGGGACACCCAGTGTGCTATAATGTCTATGGAGAATTCCAAAACAAGGAACTTTACAAGAATTCATTTTCTGATGAGGAGAAGAGGCAGAGATTCTTAAGGTGGAGGATTAAATTCCTGGAAAAAAGTATCAGGACATTGGATTTCAGTCCCGGTGGAATTTCCACAATTGTTCAGGTTAATGACTTGAAAAATTCTCCTGGACCAGCTAAGAGAGAGCTTAGACAAGCTACTAGACAGGCACTTCAATTGCTTCAAGACAACTATCCAGAATTTGTGGCCAAACAGGTATCTTTGTTTGTTTCAATTCATGTTTATTCTTTGTTTGACAATAACTAAATTCATAATGTTTGATTCCTTGGTGTCTACTCTGCAGATCTTCATCAATGTTCCCTGGTGGTACCTAACAGTAAATAGAATGATAAGTCCATTTTTAACCCAGAGGACCAGAAGCAAGTTTGTCTTTGTTGGTCCTTCCAAATCTGCCGAAACCCTTATCAGGTTTGTACTAAAAGATTTCAAATTTGCTACAGAAAATGTCGTCGCTTACTGACATGCATTTTTGTACCATTTGGGCTGTGAGTTAAAAAATTTCTTTTTACCACCAAGCAGGTACATAGCCGCTGAGCAAATACCAGTGAAGTACGGAGGACTAAGCAAAGATGGTGAATTTGGCTCAGCTGATGCTGTTACTGAGATTACCGTGAAGCCAGCAGCAAAGCACACTGTAGAATTCCCAGTTACTGAGGTGGGTTTTGCCTTTTCTCTTTTGACTGGAAGTAACATGTACAGAGTCAGTCTCTTTTCCCTTTTGAAGAATCCAAGAAAAAGAACATGTGACTTTGTCTAACATGCAGCACCTAGAATGGTGTTTCCTTGACCAGGGAATCTTTCCTTGGATACTCTGAAGTCTGAACTATACAGTGATATAATCTAGGGTTTTAACATTGATGAACACTAGCAATGTCTTTCCTTGGATACTCTGAAGTCTGAACTATACAGTGATATAATCTAGGGTTTTAACATTGATGAACACTAGCATTGCCATTTTAACCCTTGATTAATGTTAATCTAATTGATTTGCAGACATGCCTTTTAACATGGGAAGTGAGAGTTGCGGGATGGGATGTGAGCTATAGTGCAGAATTTGTACCAAGTGCTGAAGATAGCTACACAGTGATCATCCAAAAGGCTAGAAAGGTTGCTGCAACTGAAGAACCAGTGGTTTGCAACAGTTTCAAAATTGGTGAACCTGGTAAAGTTGTTCTCACCATTGACAACTCCACATCCAAGAAGAAGAAGAAGCTCCTCTATCGCTTGAAAACCAAGCCCGCTTCTTCTGATTAATTAAGGGACTATATATATTGAAACAACAATAGAAGATTTTGCTTACATTCTTGCTGCTGCTGCTGCTGCCAATTTTATCAACATGATCATATCACAGCTTGAAGGTGTTCTGAGGGTCTTGATCATGGAGAAGATAAAGAAATCTTGAAGATGTTTATTTATATGTTTATTTATAATTGAATTTTGTTTTGGTGTGGAATGGATTAAGGATGTTGTGCAATTGAAGGCTAGAAGCATGTATGGGGATAGGGAAGAAGCTCCATTACTAGTGCCAAGAATTTTCTTTGTAAATTCTTTATGGCTTTCTTTCTCTTTCCCTGTAAGTATCTTTTGGACATATTATGATATTAATGAAGACAGTATCTTTCCTATAAACTCTTCAGTTGGGATCTTCTACCAGAATCTCAAACGATGTAATTTCTTAATAAAATATACAATTTGGATGGGATTCATGTTATGGACTTGGATAGTTATACCGCGCTATGTTCTGTGTTTATTATTTCTTTCCATTGCAAAAAAAATAATGAGATGATATGTATTTTTTTAAAAAAGAAAAAAAAATCAATATTATGATAATTGTCTCGAGATGAAAAATATTAAAAAGTAATAAAAAAAAATCGAGTCAAACTTGATGAACTTGTTAAATTTATAACCCGAGACATGATATCAGAATAACTTAATAAAAAAAATTAAACAAAAAATACTAATATAAAAAAAAAAAAAAAAAACAAAAAACAAAATTGGGCCAACTATTTTTTTCATTGGAGAAAAGATATCAAAACTATGCAAACTTTGTAAATATGGATTAAACTTTCAAACATGTAATTCATTAAATTTTTTAACACGGATTCAACCTATAAGCTTTACACCTAAAAAATTAAATGATGAAGGATGAAATCAATTAATTTAATTTAAAAATAAAATAAAATTCTTTCAGAAAGTCTAAATTTAACAAAGACAAAAAAACTAAAAGTAATGCGACTTTTGTTATTTTTAAAATTGACTAAAAAAACTCATAAAAAGTGAATATAAAATAATAAAATGGTAAAGGATGAAAAAAAAATTTAAAAGCAAAAAAACCACGGAAACCCATGTTCATGTCTACTTCATAAACCGGAGTCAATCTCTTAAACCTGTGAACCGTTAATTAAGCACCCGTCTAATTAAATGTTGAAAGATAAAATAAAAAAAAATTAATATAAAAAAAATCTTAGAAGGTAAAAAAAATAAAATAATAAAAAAGATTAGATTTGACAAGGAAAAAAAAGAATGATAAAACTGCTAAAAAAACAACTGCAAAAACCATCTAAAAAAGTAGCGATAAAAATAATAAGAACCAAATCTGATAGGTGAAAATATCTATTGGGGGTGAAAATAAAAAAAATCTTAATTTAATAAATTATTCCTAAAAAAATTGCAATAAAGAGAACAACGATGAATTTAAAAAAACCCCTTAATTCCATAAATTACTTTAAATTTTAAAAATTAAAATGAAGAGAATAAATCTTAAGTATAACAAACCTTAGGGGTTGATTTGATTTTTTTAAGACCAACATGACAATTAAGTAGGAAAGAGGAAAAAAGAAAAAAATAAAAGGCTACACGCGCCACCCCATCCACCTTCGAGCTAGACAAATTGCTTATTCATGGAGGGTACATTAAGATGCTTGACCATCCTGCACCCAAGATAACCATGTGTAAAGAAAAGTGAAAAAAATAACAATATTAATAATTTAATGGCAAATGATAAAACCAAATAAAAAATCAATTTTTAAAGGCCTGACACAAACTCCAGGGCACAAGAGAAAGAAATGAAGGGCAGGAGAAAAATACCCATCGCCACCAAATTGCCACTCAACTTGCCAAACGTGCCACCCAAATACTTGCATCATTACCTTGCGTATCAGATGAGACAGCGGTCGAGTTTTTTCAGCTACCATAATGAAAATGCTTAATAAAGAATCTCTAAAACTCAGAGACAAAATTGTTTGAAGGAAAGATTGAGACTATCTATCAACATAATTGAGGGATCATTTTTGAGATTAGGCCTCCAATATCTTTATGATAAAAAAATAAAATAAAATCAGTTGACTGTAGCTTCCTAGTTCATGTATCTGTCTTGGTCTCATCTCTCATGGACAGTTGAGAATCTAATAATTATTAAAAAAAAAAAAAACTTATATTCCAAGAGTCTCTGATTGGTTTATTAGTTCTTCCAGCACTTCTATGTCATTTTTAATTTCCATGTTTACTTTGAATGAAATAGCAGGATGATCATAAGTGTCTTGAATTAAGATAATATGATGCTTGGAGACAACGAAGGCAATGGACCCATGCAATGATCTTTCTTCGTTGTTGGCACTAATTCTCAATTATGTCAGCCAACCGGAAACCCTTTGATTTTGATTCCAATTTCTGCTTTATGCATCAATTTCCACGTGTTAATCTGCTTTTGCCCCTTTCTAGGCACGAAGAATTAAAATTAGGAAATAATTTATCTTTGGAGGTGGATCATCATTAACATCAACAATCATGCATCCTTTTAGTACATATGGAAATTTCATGTCATCATTGCAACGAGTGGGGAGAAACAATGCAATACCTGTAAAACCAAATTAATATTTACATTACCATATCCCTGTCCTGGCAAAGTGAAAGCAAGAGGCTAAAGCAGGTATTGAAAATTAATGTGGTCGGGCTTAGAAAGGGCAAAAAAAAATGAAGGGACAAAGGCAATGAAGATGCATATTTTCAGTTGTCATTATTTTGCCTGATCAGGAGGGTCCAGCAAGTGCAAATTGTGAACAGCCCATGTGCTTGCTCGGTTCTCCTGCTTCAAATTTTTGTCCGCCCTTATCCATGGATAGCGATGAGTGTAGGGAGCCCCACGGCATTGTTTTCAACAGTGTAGAAAGTAGCTAGCCATGCCATGCCAGCTGCAGGCTAAGCAAATCTTATCTATTTGTCACCCTGCTCTTCAATATATGTTTCTCAAGAGAAACAGAAGTTTGTGCTTCATAGATCACACCAAAGACAGCGACTCCAATCTGCTACATATCTAGACTGTAGCTGACCCATGCAGGATTTTCAAAAGATGTTTATCATGATCAACATATACAGTCAGGCCCCCCCTCCCCTCCCTTCTCTTTCAGCATTCAAATTTATCAATTTTAAATGAGTCCCACGAGAACATGAGATTGGAATTACATATTTAAAAACTTAAATTGATATATTTAGGATGTTATTAATGGAATGTCTTGTGGAAGACAGGATAAAAGTATGTTAAAAAATTTAGACACATCGAATATGTAATTAGATAAAAATACTTATATTTTTCAATCTGAATGTTAAACCGAACTTGGATTTGTAATCAACCGAGACTTGAAAGGGCTTCATATTTATACCTTTAAGAAAATATCAAAGTTTTCTATATCAATTTCTCTAAGGGTTAAGATTATAATTTTGAGTTTAAAACCCCTCGTTTTTATCCATTTTATATATCACATATAAAATATATAAAGTTATGTAGAACTTTTGAGATCATTGTCAAAATGTGATTAGTAAAGTGATTTGATATGGTAATTGCATCTAAATCTCACTTCTCACACTCACACACACACACACCCCGCGGGTCAAATATTCTTAATTTTTATAAAAAATTATTTATATAGATTTTTTTAATATATTTTGATAGTTAAAAAAATATAACAAATCAAAATATATATTTTCATGACAACCATAGTTATCAAACTCGATCTAAGAGTTGACCTGGTTAACGGGTCTTATCCTGTGTTACACGGGTTGACTTAGGTCAAACCGGGAAAATTAAAAAAAAAATATTTGAGGTTTTAATATTTTATATGAAAAAATTAAAAAATAATCCATGTGGATATAGACTATACAAGTAAAAAATTAAGTTTGAAATATTACCTAAAAAGATTTTTTATCCCACATTGAAAAGATGTTATCTTATTCTTCTAAGTTGAAGTATTTAAACAATTTTTTTTTTAATCCACATTGAAAAAACTTAACTTTTTTTTTTCTTGTGAACATAGAGTATATATACTAAAGGGCTTCAAATCTCACATTGAAAAATAAAACAATCTTCTAGTATTTATATAGTGAACTTTGAAATGAGTTAGTAATCAATTGAAATATATATAAAAAAGGGGTCTCTAGGTAGGAGAAAAACAATTTCCAAAAAAAGAGGACTCCATCGGGGTTTTACCAGGTCGCGTGAATTCATAGTGGCAGCAGGGCCTAACTTTAATGGGTCCTTCTCGCAGTTGTGGACCCACCGCTGATGGGTCCTACTGTGTCTAGGCCCACCGCTTCTGGGTCTTGGTGGAAGCAGGGCCCAAATTTAGTGGGTCGTGCTTCAACCGGACCCACCGTTACTGGGCACCCAGACCCACCATCATTGGGTCTGGCAGCAAAGCCACACCCAATAAACTTGGGCCTTGGCATAAGGACCCATCAGCTAGGTACCCTTCTGGGTCCTCCACTGCTGGGCTGTAGGGTCTAGCATCATAGGTCATGCTTGTCAGAAGAATCCATCAACTCCGGGTCTTGTTGTAGGCAAGGCCAAATGATGTCGTGGGTCTGGCTACGCAGCCAGACCCAATCTCAGTATAATGTTTTTGAAAATGATATTTAAAATAATAATATAAAATGATGAAAAGAATATTAATTTGAAGTAAAGAAAAAAAGTTAAATTTTTTTAAATTTCTTGGGTCTCCCCTCTCAGTTAGACACAATCTCAATATTTTTTTTTTTAAATAATACAAAAACATAAAAAAAAATATTATTTTGAAGTAAAGAAAAAAATTAAAATTTTAAAATTTCTTGGGCTTGGCTTCGCAGCCAGACACAATCTCAACATATTTTTTTTTTATAAAAAATAACACAAAAACATAAAAAAATATTAATTTGAAGTAAAGAAAAAAACTTAAAAATTGTAAAAAAAATTTCAAAGAATTTTTAAAACGCAAAATCAAACATGATTTAATTAGAAAATTCAAACCAACCTGAAACGAAAAAAAATTTCATCACCCAACTTTTGTACAATATAAAAAAAATCTCATCAATTTATTTTGAAAACTAAATTTAAATCAGAGAAGGCAATGCGCAAGAAATTTATTTGGGTATGGTTGCTGGGTCTGGCTACGCAACTATACTCAATATCCTTGGGTATAGCTGTGTAGCCAGACCCAATACCTTTTGAAAGCGATTTGGGTCCGGTTGCCAGGCCAGACCTAGCAGCTCTTGGCAGAAAAGGCAACGCCCACAACCACAATTCTTGACCAAAAACATAGAAGGGAACGCCCCTCGGGGTGCCACAGTGCAAAGACTATTACTACAGTGTTGTCCACAGTGCAATGTTTTTGTGTCCACAGTGAATTTACAGTGCAATCCACATTGAAATCACTTGATGTATATAGTAATTAATTGATCCCTCAATCCCTCTACTGATCTCTTTTAGTTTTTGCATCAAACAATGTAACCCATAGTAAAAATATTTACAGTTTACAATAGTAATTCGCTCTACAGTAAAAATACTATATATTTTAGAGTTTTATTAATATATATGGAGATGATTTATTGAATGGATCTAGCCAAGAAAACATATAATATCAAATTACATCAAAGGAGAGATGACGAATGAAAAGACATAAACTAGTACTTGAAATCTAAACAACTGCTACCTTCCCCACCCCTCTGACCAAATCCATTTCAGAAAACATATTTATCTTGAATCTTGTTGTGTATACTGTACAAGGAGCAATGTATAATTTTAACGAGCCACGAACTCATGGTTTGCAATACAATCTTTTTTTTTTAGTTTAATGTGGGTGTTTGGGTCAGCTTGCGCGCACCTCGACTAATCCCACGGACTTTGAAGTTAACGACCATGTAAGTCTCCAGTGGCCATCATATGAATAACCATATGGCTCGAACCTGAAACTACAAAGAAAACAAACTTTTAATTTCAAGTTCTTACGACTTGCCACCACCTAGATGGTTGGTTTGCAATACAATCTTAAACCTACTGCTGCATACATTAAAAGAAACGATGAAGATGTTAAGAAGATATTTCTTAAAGCGAAGCAAGGCAGGCCACAAAAGGCCCAAGTCCACGCAAAGACTCAGCCCCAAGTCCCCATGATGCACTATATCTCAGCCCACTAGAAAAGGTGACTCCATCTCCTTTCTTGACAACTCTATCCTCTCAATTTTATTCCTCTTATTAAACTTTCACAGGTTTACCCGTAATCCGGTAAATTAACTATAAACTTAAAAAAGAGGATACTGTTCTTCATAAAATATTATTTTTTAGAATAGTATTTTTCTTTGCTTTTTTTAATTTCATTCTTTAATATATTTTTTCTTTGATTTTTTTCAATAAATGTTTTTTTTTTAATTTCATCCTTTATTATTATTATTATTATTATTATTTCTATTTAGTTATCACACTCTCATAACATGGATCCCAAGTTTAATGAGTTAACCTGGTTGACTCATTTTTTTTATTAATTATTGATTTGATTGAGAATTAAACTTCATGATTTGTTTTATTTACTTTTCATTAGGTTTTCTTGATTTCATAATCTGAGAATTAACTATAAACTAAAAGAGAAGGGGGTTTTACTGTACCTCTTCTCACAAAACAATATAAATTGGAATAGTGCATTGCTTTTTTTTTTTTTTTTATTTCCTTTCATTTTTTTTCAATCAATATTTTTTTTTTTAATTTCATCTTTTAATATTATATTTTTTTTCTATTTAGTATCACACTCTAATGACACGGATCTCAGGTTTGACGAGTTAATCTGGTTTGACGAGTTAAATTGGTTTGGCGGGTTAACTTGGTTGCCTCAATTTTTTTTTTCATTTTATCTTTTAATATTGATTTGATTGAGAATTAAAACTTCATAATTTGTTTTGTTTACTTTACATTATATGTTATCTTGGTCTCATGACTTGAGAATAGTGTTTAACAGGTTAACCCAAGTTGACTTAGGTTGTTTTTTGTGTCTTTTATTTAATTGATTTTTTTTCAATTTTATCATTTAACATTGGGTCGGTTGGGAATTGAATTTCATAATTTATTTTGATTTGCTTTTTATAAGAATATCGCGGTCTCACGATCAAGGTCATGAGTTTTGATATTTTAACCCTTGTTAAATCATGTTTTTTTTTTCTTTCTAAAGGTAATATCAATCTCATGACACGGGTCATAGATTCTTCAAAATTAGACTTGCTTTTTATTGGGTTGTTCCCGTTTCATGACCCGGGTCGCGGGTTTGACGGGTTAACCCAATTGACTCATTTTTTCTCTCTTTTTTAATTGATTTTTTTTCCAATTTCATCAATTAATATTGTGTTTCATTGAGAATTAGGCTTCATGATTTATTTCGGTTTGTTTTTCATTAGGTTATCCTGATCTCATGACCTGAGAATAATACTTAACGGTTAACTCGGGTTGACTTGACTTATTTTTTATGTTAATTTTTTAATTAAGATTTTTATAAATTTCATCGTTCAACATTAGGTCCGATAAGGGCGATTAAGAATTGAGTTTTATAATTTTTTTTTGACTTTCTTTCTATGAGGTTATCTCAATCTCAAAATCAAAATTGTGGATTTGACAGGTTAAACCGGGTTGAATCAGCTTATTTTTTTTCTTTTTTTTTCTATAAGGTTATTTCGGTCTAATGACCCAGGTCATCAATTTGGTGGATTGACTCAAGTTGCTTTATATGTTTTTTTAATTGATTTCTTTTTTAATCGCATCCTTCAATATTGGACTGATTGGGGATTGTAATTCGTAATTTGTTTCAATTTGATTTTCATAGGGTTATCTCGGTATTATGACTCGGGTTGTAATTTTGACATCTTAACTTAGGTCATTTTTAATTGATTTTTTTTATTTCCATCCTTCAATATTGAGTTGATTAGGAATTAGACTTCATAATTTATTTTGATTTGCTTTCTATAGGATTATCATAGTCTCATAACCTGGGTCATGAATTTGGCATGTTAACCCGGGTTGTCCCAGATCAATCCAATATTTTATTATTTTAATATTAAGAAAATATATCATCTTGAAATTTTGTTTAGTCAAATATTATTTTCTATGAGTTATATGAGTTGTTTTTGGACCAGTAAAGTCAACCAGTTATATCCGGTAAATCCTCACACGAATTAATTTTTTTTTCTCGCTAGGGAAAAAACATTAGCAACATTTAAATATTTATTTTACGTTTAAGAAAAAATTAACTTGACCCGCAACGTAGCGCGAGTAAATCATCTAGTTTATACCTAACCTAGATTAAATTTTATAAAAAAAATATTATTTAAATTAACCCGAGTAGTTTTGAATTAACTTGCATTGAAAATTTGTTTTAATTAATATGATTTAAATAAATCATAGGTGAATGAGAAATTAATCTCAAATAACTCTTGGTTTTTCTACTTAAAGAACCCTTGGTTTTTCTAAATTTAATTCTTAATTTGTGGTGGCCAATCAAAGGTTGATAATGATGATAATTAATTTTTATTAATTCTTCAACTCTTTAACTTCTAAAATTCACTATAAAAATATTAATAGTAGCGAGAATCAATTCTTATTATGTTGAAAGCATGTGTTTGCCATAATTTATTATTTTGCATACTTATAAATTTAAATTTATATGAAATTTAGGCTTTTCTTAAAATATTTTTATATTTAGTATATTTGGTTCCGATATTCGAAACATCATTACTTTTTACTAGTTTAGTATATTTACAAACTTTAGCCTCATTGCTTTGCATGTGATTGAGTATCCAGTTAGCCAATGTTGTCACCTAATAACCTTGGTCGGCATCATATCCAGTCAGCCAGTGTTGTCACCTAGTAACCTTGGTCGGCATCATTCATGTATT
>Ga0307515_10011773_pt1 | contig 16555 bp, 11 predicted proteins | sample 17_EM_MG_FD_194513 | JGI IMG/M metagenome (GOLD analysis project Ga0307515, IMG submission 194513) | Populus trichocarpa ectomycorrhiza microbial communities from riparian zone in the Pacific Northwest, United States - 17_EM | ecosystem: Host-associated > Plants > Roots > Unclassified | place... | reverse complement strand
GCAATGGTTTTGGCCAGTCCCCCTCATAGTGGGAGTCATGTTTGCCCCCGAGTCCCCCTGGTGGCTAGTTCGCAAGGAGCGCCGAGAGGAGGCCAAAATGGTATTGCTCCGGCTGACTTCGAAGGACAGAAATCCTGACTTTAATGTCGACGATACCGTTGCGATGATGGCCCACACAAACGCTTTGGAAAAGGCTCATTCGGCGGGTACATCATATAGCGACTGCTTCAAGAAGACCGATTTACGTCGTACCGAGATTGTTTGTTTTGTATGGGTAGTCCAGACACTTTGCGGGAGCACCTTCATGGGCTACTCGACCTACTTCTACGAACAGGCCGGCTTGTCAGTCGAGCACGCCTTCACCATGTCAATGGCTCAATTTGCACTTGGTGCTATCGGCACTCTCTCTTCGTGGTTGCTAATGGGTTGGTTCGGGCGCAGAACGCTGTACTTGGGTGGCCAGCTTGTCATGTTTGGCTTCTTGCTCGTCATCGGCTGTCTCGGGATAATTTCTCGGGGAAACTCGGGCGCCCAATGGGCTATCGGCAGTATGCTTCTCCTCTACACCTTCACCTACGACGCCACCGTCGGGCCCGTATGCTATTCTCTTGTCTCCGAGTTAAGCTCCACTCGGGTCCGTGGAAAGACGATAGTTCTAGCTCGCAACCTTTACAACATCACTGGCATCATCACCAATGTCATTACCCCACGTATGCTTAATCCATCCGCATGGAATTGGGGCGCCAAGGCGGGATTCTTCTGGGCTGCCTCGTGCGCTCTCTGTTTTATTTGGACTTTCTTTCGCTTGCCCGAGCCGAAGGGTCGCACTTATGGAGAACTTGATGTTTTGTTCGAGAGCAAGATCCCTGCTCGAAAGTTCAAGACTTCAATTGTCGATCCGTTCATGTCTATTACAGCGAGGCACCAGTCCATTGCTCCCGTTTCTGATGAGAAGTACGCTAAAGCCGCGGCAGAGAAGATTGAGAGCTTGTGAGAAGGCCCGAGAGCTGAATCGGACTTACTTATTACCGTCTTACTATTACAGTTAAATCTCTTTAGTACGATACCGTTTGTTCGACCGAGCGTATCGTAATACCAATGGTATTGTTATATCAAGAGTCACGTGTTAGGTGAATAAGTAAGAAAAACAGGAGCTTAATACCTAAAAAGGCTTAGGATATCTACCTCGCGGGCCAAATAGGGCCCTCTCCCATACAAATTCTCTACTGGTTATACCGATATTGGTGGTAGATGCTTAACGATATTGTCAAAAGTTAGATTATCGTAATATTACACTAAAAAAGGCTTGATTAAGGGGTGTAGATCGTAATGCAGAGGATATCGTTATATACCCCATATCTTATTAAGGAGGTTTGACTGTATCTTAGTTACCTACTGCTTATCCTTACGAAGCTATACTACTTCTCAAAAGCTGTTTAATGTTCTTAACGTTGTCCCTCAGGGCCTTCAATCCACCCCTCCCATTCCTCCTGGAATTCATTTCCTCCAATTTCAACACTGTCTTCACTAGCTTAGTGGCTTCGCCATCGCTGAACAGGTCTCTATACTGCCCTTCCTTTCCGTACGGCCTAAGCTCCTATGGCAAGCCCAGGACTCGCTCGATCCGATCTAGTAGATGAACAGCCACTTAAATAAGAATCATGATCTGCAGGTTTACGCTACACAGCGGGAAATCACCAAATTGCAACCCTGGCAGACCTGGGAGCGGCGAAGTGCAAGCGGCGGGGGTGGCAGGGAGAGAGCGATAGATATGTGCGAAAAGAAGGTCATAGAGGTGAATGATGCGTACGTAGCAGGTGATCATGAGGAGCACGGCTGGCATGCCTGGCTAGCAAAGAGGGAGTGAGGTGGTAGAAACCGGTCCGCTTGGCTACGAGGACAGCCCGGAAATTTTAGACAGGTCGAGGTTCCCGGTAGTGGAAGTAGAGCTGACAGAAACACTCGTCCCAGCTTGTGCGGGGTTTTCTTCGATATCGTAGTGGCCATTTTCGGAGGCGGAGGAGTTGGAGCTTGTGTAACTGGAGACTGCGGCATTCGAGTGGCGGGGGAAGGGTGGGAAACCGTGATTTTTGAGGAAATCATGAGAACTATTCAATACCAAGGTCACCACAATCTGGGGGATTGTCGCAAACACCTCTGGCATTAGAGGCTAATTTTAAGAGCGTAGCGGTCCGCGCGTCAGAGTCCATCCTACTCATCTGCGATCAATCTCAGGTTCAATCTCGATAGCCGCTATGTGCAATTTTCGGCGCATTCCTTTTCCGGTAGCCTAGGCGTTTCACTTCCGTTTTCGGGTCCATCTTGGGTTTTAGCTGATGTGCCTTCAAATTCTTGCGGGGTGTTGGAGAAGTTGCTTTCCTAGTTTTATACTTTATTCTAATATCTTTACGAATATCGCTAACAAAAAGTTCTTGCTCCTTCCTAATTAGGAAATTAGCTCTCGCCCTACTAAAAATATCACGAATTGAATTATTAAAGACTTAAAGGTTGCTTTAAAAACTTTAAATGAAAGGTAATATAGAGGCGATTAATTAATTAATAAATAAATAAGGTATTTTTAAAGTCGTAGGCTCTACGCGACCGTATAATCCTGCCCTATACTGGCTCCTTTACCGACTCTATAAGGTCCTCTAGTTAAAAAGTAACCTCTTGTCGCCGTCTTCTTTCTGCTTTCTTGGTAATCGTTTATATAGGTGTTTAGTATTTTGGAGACTCTAGAGGCTCTATACGACGATCTGCGGACGGCTCTATCCCTTAACCCGTTAATTCGCGTCCAACGGTTATTATCGATAAGAGCTAGCCAATCAATCGAGCTGAATTTAACGCCCGTACTGAGAAATACGAAGCTTTTGATTAGGTGCACGCGTTGTTTTGAAACTGGTGTTCGCGCATGGACCACTTCTCGTTGGACACTAACGGGTTAAGGGATAAACCTCTCTCTATTAATTAACTAAGCTGCTAGTAATCGTAAAGTCTCTGTATGGCGATGTTTAACGGTGGATCGTGTAATGGCTCGAACAAATGCCTCTGAACCGAAGCTTAAACGAATGCTGTATTACAAAGATACTAAGCTAAGGAGAAGGTCGTTAGGGGTACGGAGGACGGCCCAGAAAGAGATTTCTTCCTTTTTGGGACGGGCGGTCAGTCCCCCAACTAAACGGGGGATGACACGCTAAAGTTACGGGGGATTTGTCCCCTAAGCAACCAAGCTTGGGGGGGCCTAGGCTGTTAAAAACAGGGAGCTTACCGCCCGTCCTAAAAAGGAAGGAGAAATCTCTTTCCAGGCCGTGTAAATCTCTCGCGAGGAGCGCCGAGACGCTAGTAGTAAGCGAGCCAATAGTAGTGTGGCAGAATATTGCCGTCACAGATCGTGGTAGGCTGTAGAAGTTGGAGGCTTTATAAATTAACGGCTTGACGCCCCAATTAAAGTCTTGTATAGCTTTTTATATAGTAGCTTCGGCTTTACGAGAACTTAATTTAGGAAGTAATATATTGATTTGTATAATAATTTTTCAATTTGGGTGTAATTTAGCAGGGGGTGGCTCGCTTCCTGGGGTGCGACGTTAGTGAAACTAATCCGCGATGATACAGTCTTACCATTATGCTGCGCCCCAAATAATCCAACTATCTTATTAGCTCTGCTACTCTTAGTTTAAGCTGCGTGAATCTCAAGCCTATTCACTAAGAATTGTCTTCTACTACCTAGAGACGCCAAAACCTCCTATTTCGTGGATTTAATTTATAGCCGGGCTGGAGGCAAGCCTGCCCTTGCCTGTCGTTCCAAACTCCTAACACAACTGGTTTCAGAACTTCCAAGAATGCCAAACCCCACGGATCATAGAGCCACTACCAACGACCGGTCCACAGACCAGATCTTCCCAGAGACCCCCGCTTTGGATGCTGTCAACTCAAATGAAAGAAATACAGCTTCGTTGGAGTCTGACAGTATTCCGCCTCCCCAGATACCTTCCTCGATTGAGGACGGTTCGCGAAACAGGAACTGCTCGCCGACCGAAGATTATCCTGCAGTTGAAGGTAACCAGTCGACTTCTGAAGAGAACGTAGATGAGCCACCTGCCATTCATGATCACTCTGCAGAGACCTCGACGATCGGCAGTGATAACAACATCTTTACGCCACCAGAAGAGGTAGTAACACTTGATCCCCGTGGGGATATACGGCTCGTTGTTAGCTACTCCGAAGAGGGGCAGGTTACTTTCGTCGCCTCTTCATCATGCCTTCGTCTGGCAAGCGCAAAGTGGAACGCTTTACTCGAATCCACAACTTCTGAGGACGCACAGTCTCATATTGAGACTGAACTCTCAGGGAATGATATCGAAACTACTCGGACTATCCTCCAGATTGCGCATCTTCATTTCGATAAAGTCCCGACCTCCCTCTCTTTCGAACAGCTCCTCAAAGTTGCCATATTCTGTGGCAAACACGAAACTGCCGGCCTGGTTCGACCATTTTTGAAGAGTTGGGCGTGGCCTTGGATATCAAAAATCCTCGCGGATGGGTATGAACAATGGCTCTTCATTGCATGGGTGTTTGGATTTGAAGAAACCTTTGAGGCAATTACGCATTCATTAGCGGTTACAATCAAAACGAATCCAGAAGGCGAATGCCTTATTCCGGGCGGAGTTCTCTCCGGATCCCATATTCCAGGGACTATTATCGGTTAGTAGTCCTGTCATGCAAAGATTAAGCCCATGCTTACTGAAAATTATTTAGAAAATATCTCCCGTGTCAGGAACCAGATCATCTCCGATACCATCACCGTATGCTATGATTTTATTAAGGATTTGTCAGGGCGCAAAAAGTATTGTCGTTCAAAAACAGCTACACCGGACGACATGATAGCATGTGATTCCGTAGCACTTGGGTCGTTCCTAAGAGGCCTCCATCCACTTGGTATTTGGCCGGTCCAACCGGAACCGACGGCTATCCATATGAGCGTCAATGAGCTGATACACGAACTGTCCGCCATAAGGGTTTTGGTCCACCCAGGACATGACCGAACAGATGGCTACGTTTATACCTGCTCCACCGAAGACACCATCCTTACCAATATTCAGCTCTATACCGTCTTAATATGCAAAATCCCAATCCTTCTAGACGAACACCGGGAGCACTTCTCGCAATGCGGAGGATTCTCATTGGATCCCTGGATCCGGGGGTCGGATGCTATTACTCAGCTAGGCTTCAAAGAGCGAGATTACAGGAATATCTCTTCAGACAGCGAAGCGGACGAGGACTATGAGCCGACAGAAGATGATCCATCTGAACCAGCTGAGGAATTCCTCGACGCTGATGAGGAGGACTACACTTCAAATGAAGAAGACTCCTCCGATGACGTAGATGAGACAGGAGAGCTGAGCTAAGTTGCTCTTTCAGGCAAATACATGAAACAGATAGCCTTGTTATTATACGGCTCTTTGAAGTGTACTTTTACACCCATGAATTAATCAGATCTTTATGTTAGCCCTTGGATTCTCGTCACTAAACCATGTGACCAACGCCAGAAAACTACTCCTACTTCTATAGTGATATTTCTTAGATAGTAGATACTACAGAATAGCTTCATACGCGTCATGTTACAAATAGGGTGTTGTGTACACTTGGCAACCAACTCTCCCCTCTAGCCTGCAGCTCAATATATAATGCCCCTTAAAAAGGCGGCAAATTATTTGAACGAATGGCGACCTTATTCCCCGCATACGAAGGCCATGTGCGGGTCATTTATCACCGGCAGCGCGTTTGTGGACCAGCGGATTATCCTCGACTAACCAAAACCTTATCCCATCTCTCGACAGATCTAATGCAACTTTGTTAAGATATGTAATAACTCTGCCGATTTTTTTCACCCGTTCCACTACGTTCGTAGTTAGGTTGTTCTCACACGCAAAACTTCTAGCACGGTCGCAGAAGATTTATGAAATTGTATTAACGTTTTGTAATTCTGCAATTTCAAAACAAATTATGTCTCTCTGAGACGGTTGCGATAGAAGAGAAAGTAGAACGAAGCATAAATCAATCATCACCTACACGTCAACTTACATCTCAAACTCGGAATCGAAGCAAACAACGCTCGCTTACAATGACCTGCTTTTCACAACTCCTCATTCCCAGCTCTGTGCAGAACCCTGTTGTCCAAAAATTCCCAACTCTTCAAGCCTGTAAACGAGCCCTCAGTGCTCTCCGCCTTCCCTCCACCAAAGCCCTTAGTCTGCCACTTCTCCACGCCCTCCACGCCCTTCAATTCGGAGCCAAAGGTCCTGAAAACATCCGCGTTCAACCTCTCGTACTCGCCATGGGCCTTGGGCCAGCCACCAAACCTCTGGTACGCGTACTTGAGGAGGCGGAGGTGCGTCAACACAAGCTTGCCCTTATCGACCGGCTTTCCGTCCTCGCCCAACGGTTCCAACTCCTCCTGCTCGCCATTGACGCTGATGCCGTGTTCAGCAAGGATGGCAGAGCAAGAGTCATCTTCGTCGTCGTCATCTGCACCAATGCTATCGTTGACGAGCAACCTCAGTAAATCCTCATGCACAAACAGGGCCTTCCTGAGATACTCGTTGGCCATTGCACTAGCACTCTTGTTGGTAGCGGCGTCCTTCTGGTAGTGTTGGCCGGTGCTGGTATACAGTTGAGCGAGCAGAGCATAGGTTTCCAGAGTGGCTGGGTGGCGAGCGCCATGGACCCTACGCATATTGTAGGCAATATCTTCGCAAAGACGAAGGGCCTTGATAGGGTGACCGGCGAGGTAGCGAGCGCAAATGAGGCGGCGACCAAGATTGAGAAGAACCTGAGGAGGCCAGGTGCGTTGGGCGTCGCGCGTACTCCAGAGTGTAGTAAGGAGCCACTGTGAGTAGTTAGTGTCTTTGTCACTATTTCGGATAGAATTATTTGATATCTTACCTCGAGTGTCACATAGTCTTCCTGCTCGCCCAATAACACGACAAGCTGGTTCAACTCCGGTAATTGCACTTGAGCAAAATTGATCTTCGTGCGCTTGCAGATGTTCAGAATCTCCTTCACTATTTGATTCGAGAGCTGAAGCATCTGCTTGCGAAGACCCTCATCAGGACATCTTTCTCCATCCCGGCCAACAATACACGAGGCAAGTTTGAAACCATGACCGATTGCTTTGGGTCCGCTATATCCATCGTGGGAGACGGCGAAGATGAAGGCACAGTTCGCGACATCGTACGCCTCCGGGAATTTCTTGGTCTTAGTAAGGACAGCCACCCGGTCATTAGAAGCAAGAATGACGGAACGAACAAAGTTCTTGCTCTTCCTATTACCCAGGTGCTCTAGGATTGCGACAATGAAGATACGAGGTGATGCCTTACTCAACAGTTTGAGTTTAGTAATGTCCCGCTGAATAAACAGCTGAACAATCTCATCTTCAAGAGTAACAACAAAGTCGTTCAGATTCCTCCTTACCAAAAACCAACGAAGGGGGGCAGCAGCTAACACAATCTTGTCTAGGTCCTCGTTGGCTTTCATAGCGCGCCTGAATTTCTCATAATAGACGGCCTCTGCGATGATATCGGCCATAATCTCAGAGAATGTGACTGATATGTCAGTCCGAGTATGATACTCTAGAGCGGCCAAGAAGACCAATGAGGCCCGTCCACAGTTCTTGAGATCGAAGGACCACTTTGATGCATGACGAGTATCTTTGGCAATAATCTGGCGATGTAGTTCAAGCACGAGCTCTCTGCAACGTTGCACCTGGTTGCAAGCATGGAAGGTCTCCGCGATGAATTTTCCAGACTCCAGCATCTTTTGAGACGAAGTCTCACGGGTGTTTATCTGAACCACAGCATTAACCAGCTCCTTAACAGCAAGCTCCGTCTTTTGTTGTTTGGTGTAGAGCACCGACAGTTCCCGCAAATGGTTCAACGTCATCTGATGCGAGTATCCGTACTTACTCCTCATCTCAGAAAACTGCTCGAGATATATGCTTGTAGCTCTCTCGATTGTCTCTGTTTTGGTGCTCGTAGATGACTGCGACGTAATTTGGCGGATATACAGCGTTGACAACGTCTGCTCAATTTCGGTTTTGCTCACCGAGGTCGACGAAGATGATTTGGAGACTTCCTCATACAAGGATATCGCTTGCGAGCTGTGCTTTTCACTTTTCTGAGAGACACGAGCTAGGGCTAACTTTGCTTCAACAGTGAGTGACGAGGTAGCCCCAAATTTCTTGCTGCATGTCTCGCGATACTCGGTCGTGACTCGGTACAGCAGTTCCCAGTCAGCCCGTGTTTCTTCAAGGCACTGGGAGTACCGCTCGTAGAGTATCTGAATCAGTTTCGTGTCGCTAAACTGTTTGTATTCGCTTGTCTTGCGGACAAAGGTGCTCCAGAGCACAGCAAAAACTTGAACAGCCTCAGCGTATCGCCGTTCTTCCCAGTAAGAGTTGGCGACAATCGTGATGGCCTCCATAGCATTAAAATGGCATACATCTGAATCTTTATTCAGGTTGGTCACAATCTGCTGGTAGTATTCAATCCAGTACGGGTGACTTCTTGCGTGATCCCGGCAACGGGAGCCCAAGGCGTACAGCGTCTGTATGGTGGTTTCGTGACTAGAGCCGTAGGTCTTTCGGTACACTACTAGGACATCTTGGAAAATGCTGATGGCTCTATCGGGATATCCGTGCTTATCATAAAAGTTTATCAGAAGCCACTTGACTTTGTCGAGCAAGGTGTTATCCGATTGTTTTGAGACCAAGACAGCACGGAATAGTCGAAGGTAAACATCTTCAACCTTTTCAATTTGCCTTTGCTCAAGATAGCATTCAGCTAGACGCTGAACAAGCTCAATAGATTCTTGCAGAAATGTTGAAGTCAAGGTGACGTCGTGAACAGATGCGGATAAGAACGAGCTCCATGTTCTTTGCAAGGTTGACCTAATGATTGAAGTAGCTTCGGACCATTTTTTCTGTTCCATATACTTAGTGGAAAGCCTCTTAGCAAGCGTCATAGTCGTGGATTCGATCGCTTTAGATTTGTCTGTAATCATGGACTGGAATACTTCTTGGAAAACAGACTCAGAGACAGTGCTAGTGCTCTCCGTCGTAGTGGTTGTTGTCAGGGTATGTTTAACAACTTCAGTTGAAGTTATTGAGATCTAATCATAATAAATTAGCGATCGAGCTTCAGAGATACGATCACTAATAGGTGATCATCTGGGAGATAAATGCTGACTAACCTCTCGCTGTATTTCGGTGAAACTGCGCGATTCTTCTTTCCGCACATTCTTGTAGTATGAGCTGGCATGTTTGAAGATTGAGAGAGCGGCAGTGTAACTTCCAACAGTTTTCATCGTCTTCGCGACTTCAGTGAGCCGTGAAATGATGCTCTCGGAGAAGGACAGTTCGTGGTGTTCGTATTCTTGCCACAAACAAGTAAGAATGGCGGATGTCTCACTCTCACGTTTCTGAGACTCCAGGAATTGCGAGTATGCAAGCACAACATCAATCTTCCTCTCATGCCATTCTGTTGAAAGTGTGTTGCGACATCGCTCGGAGATTTGTTGCCAAAGCTCGACATAGGTCTGCTCCGCCAAGGAAAATTCTCCGCGTGAAATGTACGTCTGAGCTCTTTGCAGAATAACTGTGATTTGATGACTGTCGATAGACTCGACAGATTCTTCATCATCGGTGTCCGTGAAGAGAGAGTCCTTGTACGTCTCAAGAGCTTGGTCGCCCTTGCCCTTACCGAGCACAATGTTGAGATGCTCCGAAACTCCACGAGCTTCATCCGAATGCTTACCATAGTGCTTGATAGTGGCTTCATGTATGGTACGATAGAGTTCAGTCGCACGCTGCTCTTCATGGATGTGCATGTATAGTTCAGCGAGAGTCTTCTTTGTCTGGATGACAATTTCCGAGGTAGCTCCGTACTGGTGCTCATATGCCTCAATGAGAATAATGAGGACCTGCTCTCTATGTGTCATAGTTTCCGTTCGGGATATTGATATCATCGTCTCCGTAGTGCGAAGGAAACGATTCGCGCATTCCACTGTCAAAGGATGAAAGTTGCTGAGCACCTTACGGCTTATAGCCGTGCACAAATAATAATACTTGCCGGATTCCGTGGGTTTTGAAAGAAGGTCGTAATAGGTGGCGCAGGTTAGGTATGACTGGAGCACAACAGGGTGATTTTCTGTTAGTACCTGGCGCCGAAGCCGTCCCACCATTATATGCAAGTCAAGCGCTTGCGGAGTAGGAATTTGAGCCTCCCAGCAGAGTTTTTCAAGAATAGTCAAAGTCGTTGTGTCTGGGAAAACTTTTTGCACCTCAGCAGTAAGATGGAAGTCCCCAGACTGCTTTGGCGCTATTGAGGACTGGTTCAAATGGAAGACCCAATATCGAACGACATACTCTAGAAACTGGTGTCGGTGGAACAGTCTGTCAGCGAAGGCCTGATCGGAAATCTCAAAAGTTGGTTCTCGTTTCTCTCGTAGTGTCAGCTTCGCGTAAGTAAGCGTCCTCAGAACGAGATCCATCTGTCTATCTTTGATTGGCATTGGTATCTTGCCCTGATCGATGAGCGTATGTAGAGAACTTTGTACAGCGCTGTGTCGGAGGCGAACGATATCCTCATGGATTGACAAGATAGGCTTCAGAGAATGAATAGCACTTTGAATGTCCACGCCTTTGTCCAAGACGGTTCCGCGGTGGTAATCCACCGAGAATAAACTGCTAATTTCTGACAGGGTAAATGGGCGTTCGGCGGCCACAAGCCAAGACAGGATAGTCTTTGCGTTGTTATTTGGCTCTAAGGCCGAGAGCAATTTCAGCGTGATGTCTTGAATGGAAAGCCGAGAAGTTTCAAAGCTCTCCACGGCCTTCATAAAACTTTCTTGTGACTTCTCGAGCATCAAAAGTTCGCATGCGAGAACCGCCCAAAGGAAAGACCCATCTGATGCTTGGATAATACGACCGAATATGCTCTCCTGCTCTGGGCCTGGCTTTCCGTGTAAATGATGGCAGTGCCTCAGAGACCTAAGGGCGACCGCATGAATGTCGTCGTGAGTGTCCTCACGTGTAACAGCTAATTGAGAACCACTACCGCGAGATGAGGTAGAGAGTGATTGCGATAAAACAATCAATTTAACATGTTTCCCTTGGCTAACGACGTCTACCAGCTTCTCCAACAAAGTCTGAGACGTCGTTTTTCCACCGGCAATTTCATCAATGCCATCAACGATGATGACCAACTCATTTGCATTCTCTAGCGGATACTTGAGAGCATCAGCTAATGCCTGCCAAAGGTGATCTTCGTACATCTTGGCATCGGTAGAACATCGAGACTGCTCATAGACATGAACCAAAGCCTGATATATGCGCATGTTGCCCACTCGTTGGTTGAGCAGCTGGTATAAGAGAGACTTGATAACATTCACTACGGTGGCTTGGGATGGAATACTTGAATCTGGCAAAGTTAATTAGTATATGTTAGTATCAAATACTTAGTATTTATCGTCTGGCTAAAAGATTTGTGTTGACAGCAAGGTGGAATATCTCCAGGCTTTCTAATTCCAGTAGGGTAGTTATTGACTTACTGATTAAGCAGAATAGAGTAGAGAAGGATCTGCGGCCAAGTGGGCGCTGAAGTCGTTCAACAATCGACGCAGCCAACACTGTTTTGCCACACCCGGGCTGGCCGGTCACGGCTAAATAGCTGTTGTTGCTTTGAATGAATCTTGAGAGGTGTTTTTGAAACCAGAGACAAGTGAATTCCGCTTGATGATCGACAAAAGTAGTGTGATCGCGACTCAACGAGGCAAGGACGTGGTCTTGAGGAGCCAGCCATCGGCTCAATATCTTCACATCAAGAGCTGTTGGGATGGTCAGTAATGGCGCTCTAACCGACTATGGATGACCTCATACCCTCATTTACATTAAGACCTTCATCTTCGATCTGGTAACTCCATATAGCCTCGGTCAGTTTGACTTGCCTAGAGCGAAAAGTCTCGATGGTGTCGCCGAAGACTTCATACATGTCCAAGCTGACTGAGGATGACATCATGCCTACACCATAGTTAGTACGGCTAGATGCGAATCTCACTAAGCACTTACCGTTGACAGTCTTGTAGAAGCGTATGGCGACATCAGTCACCAAGCTCAAGAGATCCGTATACATCATGCAGAGTTGTTCACGTGTATCGGACGTAACGCCGAGCAGTTCAGATCGGTCCAGCAGCGAAGACACTGTCAATGAGCACTTATAAAAGAACCCAAACGCCTTATCCAAAGCTGCGGAGTTTTCATGCCCGAGCTATACGACATATTTAGAGAAGCGGCTTTGAGAAAGATGAAGGTTTACTCACCTCAAGCAAGAGCCGGGCGTGCCCATATCCTATCTGAGAAGCAGCATTGCTGTCAAGTGCAAAGCCTTGAATGGCGATTTCAAAAGCATGCAATTGCTCGGCAAAATACTGAGCTCGAATTAACACTTTATCCCATGTGCTCCCCTTGTGCGGGAGAGTTGCCAAGCGCTCTGATCTGATGGCCTCGATGAGATTGATGAAGGAGACATTAGTCGCACTCTGGGATACACCAGCACCTAGCTCTGACATGCTTTTTCTCTTCAGTGTCGAGGCTGTTTCTTGAACTAAGCTCATCTTGTAGTTGCCACTGTACTGGCTATGACGAATAGTGTGGTTCATAGAGCTGACCCTAGAGTTGCCATTTGCCCCTTGGATACCGTTCTGGTTGGAGATGCCATTGTGCCTGATTTTGGAAGGGAAAAAAGCACGAGGGGAGGCTGGAGGGCTACTGAAGCTGTTCGTTCCGTTGGCGGTGTGACTTTTCATGGTTAGAGTTGTGACACTTCTGGCGACATCTGTAGTCATTGTCGCCGCGACCTCTGACTCAGGAGGAAGGTTTTGTGTGGTTTTAGGAATTGAAGAGTTGGAAGAGGCCGTTCTGCGTTTTCCTATGCTCTTGATTAGTAGGGGTCATATGTACCCTCAGGAGGAATGGCGGCACAGGACAAACCAAAAGGATTATATCTGAGTCCAAGCATGTGCAGTAGGTGCGGGAAGCAGGAACAGCATGAACAGTAGGGAGAGCTCTTTGCTTTACCCATAAATATGCTGCCGGATGAGAGCCAAATATACCCGGGAGGGGGCAGATGGCGTAAGATAAGTACTGGGTAGTGATGCAGGCTTATTAGCCGATCCAGGTATAACTCAGAGATGAAGACCAAAAGAAATCAACGAGACCGAAGCCAGTAACAATCCTGGAGGGCGTTCAGAACTAAGCTGAGCAGCAGGGAGAGCTGGAGCAAAGGGACCAATCAGGTGTGGAGAAAGTGACGTGGGCTGCACAGAAGCAATAGAAAGCATGACGTCCCGCCAGGGTGGAAGCTGAGATGGTGCAGGCTAGAGACGATTCACGGCTTGGAGCTTTGGAGCTTCAGACGCAGAGTGACACAAAGGCACAGGCCCATGCGAAGCCAGGAACACTAAACAACCCCCAGGCTTTTCGACATGCATGGGTTGGCATGAGTTGGCACGGTTGACATGCTTGCGACAGATCATCGCACACATGCGGGGTTGTGTCTCCAAAAGGAAAGTGGGCGTGCTAATCGTACGCTTTGGGAGTTAGGGCGGGCCGTTCCGGGAGTAATTCCTGTGGCGCACTGGGCAGGTGTGACTACCCTTTCCGATCGATCCCTGATCTGCAGAATCGAGCAGGACAAAGCTGCGACGCGAGTTGAAAATTGACTGACTGCTATCCCTTTAAGCATCCTAGGAAGGGAGCGCCTACCTCCTCCAATTTCTCCGTGACGTTGCACTCTCTCTCTCTGAGGCCATTGTTCGGGCCTCGTGGCTGGCTGGCTTGCTGGCTACCTGGCTGTAGCTCCTTGCCGAAAATCCCTCTCACGCCCTCCCGCCGCCAAACGAGACCCATGCTTGGCTTTCGCTCGTTCAGGTGAGCAGCAGGTCGAACTGTCGTTGGCGCATCACTTTATCAATTGATATGTCGGTGCGAAGCGAGCGGTGCTCTCTCACATCCGAGAAGTTTTCGGCCAACCCGACCGCACTGCGAAAACCCCGCTCGACTAACCTTGGGCGCTCAAAGATCTGAGCGATCAGCCCGCGACTCACCAAAGTCAGGCACGTCCGATGAGATCAACCAACCTGCCTCAACATCTATTCGATGGACAGGATCCCCTGTGTTTGCCTCAGCCCGCTTCAGTCCACTCCAATGGTCCGCTCAGATCGACTTCAGTCCCACGATGCTTTGCATTTGGCATTGGAGTGAAAGTCAGAGGGTTGGAGGGATGTTCTTGGTGCTGCGGTAGTCTAGTTCAATCAGACCAGTCGCCATCTGGCTTCGGTGGCTGGCTAGCTTTTAGTGGCTGGCTAGCTTTGGTGGCTGGCTGACCTCGGCAGCGGCCGGCGCTACTGTTCTGGATGCCCATTTATGACTTTTGTTGCGAGAACCTATGAAGTGTCGCCTCAACCTCATTTGCAGGACCCGGTAAAATCACAGCCCTCGCATAACCCTACTCAAGGAAGAAGATCATCGTCCATATCGGAGCTCCCACGAACCCTCTCTTACCCGCAGCTCCCTCACCTTCCTCTCCTTCAAGCCAGCGGACATGGAATCCCCAAAGAGAGCGCTCCGGGGCAGGTAAAGAGTCCGCATTAATCATTGATCGTATTGCATGCGGATCAGTCTGTCAGCTACCTTGGCTTGGGTCACTTCTAACTCCGGCTAGGTCGATCCCAATTTTGACTTGCATTGCTCGCTCCATTGATCGACAAAGCTCTTCTTGACTCCACGATCGGACCCTCAATCGAACCAGGGACGTGACGGGTGCGTCAATTTACCTCCGTCTAGCAAGCATTGCGACTGCTAATTGCTTTTCGCCATATGCAGAACGCAAGCCCCCCCAGCTTCCCCCATGTGCCGCTTCTACGCCCACTACTAACACCACTCCCAAAACGAGGGCGCACTGGAAGCCATGGTTATTGACCAGTTCAAGCTAACCCCCAGAGTACGAATAAAAGCAAAATTCTTCATCAATATGCGCTAGCGCACTTAAACCACTGTCTACCGGTGCGACAGCATAACTCTGCCGTTAATTGCGTAGACACATAGATTATTCAGATAGACCTGCCCTCATCCAGCCATTCTTACCCCGCTTAAGAGTAACAACACTTTGTGGGTTAAAACTTCAAAATATTAAAACCTTGCATCCCGGCCGCGTGCACGCCGCGACACGTAAAGACTAGCAGGACAATGTGTCGGGGTATTTCACGTATTACGTAGATATCTATAGATCTTTCACGGAAGTGGGGGTGCGTTCACCAATCAAAGCACTAAATATCATTGGATGCTCTCTAAATACTGCTCTCATTGTTAGTTGCAGACATAGCCCTCTGCTTGTCTCCACTCCAGAATTCTGGTTCGCTAAACCATGACCGCTTCGTCGAGGCGAAGCTTTTGTCGAAAGCCAAATAGGGCCTAGTTCAGGGGTTCTACAGGGAGGGTTCCCCCTCATAAATAGCCTAAATTCTCATCCTCATGCGAGTTCTGACAGTTTTAGACGAGGGCTACGTACTATGGTATCAGGCCTATATTTTGTGGGTGGGGCGTAAGCAGCAAGGGGCCCCTGTGAGTGTACCCACAATTCAATACTCCAATTATATACCCTGTTTATATGTATTAAAAGGCTAACTCTTTGTTATTTCCTTAATTTAATCCATTTAATTTTTATCAACAATTATCTATAATAGAGCCCTCTACGCCTTAATATTTATCTCGTTCTTCTTTAAAGCACCTTACTTATGATGAACACATCCGAGTTTAAATACTGAGGAGTATTGGGTGGAAACACAAGGCTATTGTTCTTCATCCTGAATCCTTTGGATCTATGTAAAGGAGGCTTGGGAGCAGATTACTGAGGAACAGCTTAATTCACTAATAGATAGTATGAGGGAGCGCTGTTTAGCTATAATTGAGGCCCAAGGGGGGTTTACAAAGTTCTGAAATAAAATACAAGCCACTTCCACCCCTGCAGATGCTCGTTGCACCAGCCCCACCCACAAAATATAGGCCTGATACCATAGTAGACTTCGCAGCTGAAGAGGTTGGGAATAGTATCGGGACGATACTCGAAAAACCCTCTTCCGCCGTTGTGAAGCCTTTCAACGTTTTAATAGATCCTTACATTACACAGTGTTACGCTCATATTGATAAGCCTAGATTTCAATCGTCGATATATAGATATCAGGTGGCCACTGGCTCAGTCGTGTTTGTCGAATTGTCGGACGGACAAGTCAGAAGGAGAACTCTATCTCAGGGAACAGTAGCGTGCTACCATCAAGTGATCCGTGCACTAGCATAATAACAATTGGGCATCCCAACTGCAGACTTGCGGAGGATAAATTATCCTATCCGGTCGGGCGGATAATAATCCTATCCGAGGATAGCCCGGATATCGGATAATATCCGGATAATATCCAAATAATATACTACCTATAGCCCCACTAATAT
>Ga0307515_10011772_pt1 | contig 16555 bp, 15 predicted proteins | sample 17_EM_MG_FD_194513 | JGI IMG/M metagenome (GOLD analysis project Ga0307515, IMG submission 194513) | Populus trichocarpa ectomycorrhiza microbial communities from riparian zone in the Pacific Northwest, United States - 17_EM | ecosystem: Host-associated > Plants > Roots > Unclassified | place... | reverse complement strand
CGGCACCGAGGCGGCGCTCGCCAAGGTTGTTGCCGTCTTCGGCGCCGCGCGGCCGCACCACGCCTACCTCTTCGCCAACCGACGGGCCAACCGCATGAAGGTGCTCTTGCATGACGGCATCGGCGTGTGGCTGGCTGCAAGGCGTCTGAACAGCGGCAAGTTCAGCTGGCCCCGAGACATCACCGGCACGTTGACGCTCACGCGCCCGCAACTCGACGCCCTCGTGCTCGGCCTGCCGTGGCAGCGCATCGGCGAGGCTGGAGTGATCACGCTGCTGTAGCGCAATTGCTGCTATTGCTGATGCATGCGCTGCGCATGGCTGGCACGATCACATCCCGTGATCGACCTGCAGACTCTCGACTCGCTGGACACGGACCAACTGCGCACCGCGGTGCGCGCGCTGGCCAGGGAAGTCCACTTCAAGCAAGCGACGATCGACAAGCTCACGCACGAGAACGCCGTGCTCAAGCGGCTGAAGTTCGCCGCGCAGAGCGAGGCGTACATGGGCGAACAGAAGAGCCTGCTCGAAGAGACGCTGGATATGGACCTGGCCGCCGTGGCGGCCGAGATCGAGGCGTTGCGGCCTACGGCCAAGCCAGGTGAGAAGAAGAGCCCCAAGCGGCAGACGCCGCCTGCGCACCTGCCGCGCCGGGAGTTCCGGCACGAGCCCGAGAACACCACCTGCGGCTGCGGGCAGCCGATGAAGCGCATCGGCGAAGACGTGGCCGAGAAGCTCGACTACGAGCCCGGCGTGTTCACCGTCGAGCGCCATGTGCGCGGCAAGTGGGCGTGCGCCTGCTGCGAGAGGATCGTTCAGGCGCCGGTCGCTCCGCACATCATCGACAAGGGCCTGCCCACCGCCGGGCTCTTGGCTCAGGTGCTGGTGGCCAAGTACCTCGATCACCTGCCGCTGTACCGGCAGGAAGCGATCTTCGAGCGTGCCGGCATGGCCATCGCGCGTTCGACGCTGGCGCAGTGGGTCGGCGAGTGCGGCGTGCAGTTGCAGCCGCTGGTGGACGCACTGGCCGCCGAGATGCTGTGCCACGGCGTGCTGCATGCTGACGAGACGCCGGTGGCCATGCTCAAGCCCGGTCACGGCAAGACGCACCGTGCCTACCTGTGGAGCTACTGCACGACGAAGTTCAACCCGCTCAAGGCCGTCGTCTTCGACTTCGCCGAGAGCCGCGGCGGTCAGCATGTGCGTGACTTCCTGAGACTACCGGGCACCGAACACGACCCGGGCTGGAAGGGCAAGCTCGTCACCGACGACTTCAGTGGCTACAAGGCCTGCTTCGAGCTCGGCGTGACCGAGGTGGGCTGCATGGCGCACGCCCGTCGCAAGTTCCACGAGCTGTGGATCAACCACCAGAGCCCGGTCGGCGAGCAGGCATTGAAGTTCTTCGGGGCACTGTACGACGTGGAGCGGGAGGTGGCGGACAGTGACTCGCAGCATCGCTGCGAGGTTCGACGACGACGATCACGACCAGTGGCCGATGCATTACACCAGTGGCTGATCCAGAGCCGTCAGAAGGTGCCTGAAGGGTCGGCCACCGCCAGAGCCATCGGCTACAGCCTGAACCGATGGGCGGCGCTGACGCGCTACATCGACGATGGCGATCTGCCGATCGACAACAACTGGGTCGAGAACCAGATCCGGCCGATCGCCATCGGGCGCAACAACTGGCTGTTCGCCGGGAGCCTGCGTGCTGGCAAGCGAGCCGCGGCAATCATGAGCCTCGTTCACTCGGCGCGGCTCAACGGGCTTGATCCCTTCGCCTACCTGCGCGACATCCTCGAGCGTCTGCCGACTCAGCCGGCCAGCCGCATCGACGAACTACTTCCTCACCGCTGGCGTTCTAACGCGACGATCTGAGCAGCCCGCCATCGTCAAGACGGGATCCCCGGACGCTTACGTCAGGCCAGCGCCCGTCATTGCCAGCCAGTGCCCGCGAGTGGTAGACACCCGTCGCCAAAAGGTCGTAGTGCGGCGCCAGAGAGATGGTAAGCGCGGCCTCAAGGCCCTCTTGACGCCTGCCATTGCATGAGGTCGACGATGCTCAGATGTCGAGCACGTGCCGCAACATGTGGAACGGCACGCGCCACGTTCCGCCGTCGGCGGTGCCGGTGCCGATCGTGGCGGTGCGTTGGTTGATGCGCACGATTACGCCGGTGATGGCCCGGCCATCGCGGTCATCGAACGTGACGGTGTCGCCGCGTTGGAACTCGCGTGCCTTGGTTACCGTGATGACGGGCTCCGGCGGCGGCTCGTACGGCGTCTGCTCGCCTCGACGCTCGGCGTCGGTGTAGCCCTGCATTGCCACGCACGGGATCTTCCAGGTTCGCTTGGTGCCTTCTTCCAGCACCGTCGCCTGCGTGTCCTTCATGGCGATGATCTTGCCGCGGCGCATCTGACCGTCGCGGAAGTCGACGAACTGCACAGGCTGTCCAAGATGCAGGCTCGCGCGGGCGGCGATGCCGCGGCGCGGGTCGGCGAGCATCCCTTCGATGAGCGCCTTGAGCTGGTACAGCTGCAGGCTGCTCGCGCCCTCCAGGGCTTCGATCATCGGCGGGTCGGTGGCTTGCGAGTTCACGCCTCGGCCTCTTGCGTTGCGGCGCCCGGGTGCGTTGACCTCAGGCCGCCAGTCGTTGCTCTTGCCGCCCTTGGCCATGAGCATGCTGCCCGATGTTCCACGGCAGCAGCTCGTCGATGCGGTTGATGGGATGGTCGGCTATGCGCGTCAGGACTTCCCGCAGGTAGGCCTGCGGGTCGAGCCCGTTGAGCTTGGCCGTCTCCACCAGACTGTAGATCGACGCCGCGCGCTCACCCCCGGCATCCGAACCCATGAAGAGGTAGTTGCCTCTTCCAAGGGCAACTCCGCGCAGGGCGCGTTCCGCGGCGTTGTTGTCGATCTCGATGCAACCGTCGTCGCGGTAGCGCGTCAACGCTCGCCACCGCGTGAGCGAGTAGCCGATCGCCTTGGCCAGCTCCGACTTCGCCGACACCCTGCCCACCATGCCGGTGAGCCAGGCACGCAGTTCCTCGAGCAGCGGCCCGGCGCGGGCCTGTCGTTCGCGACGCCGCAGGTCCGGTGGTTGACCGCGGATGTCGGCCTCGACCGCATAGAGGGCTGCGATGCGCTGCAGCGCCTGCTCCGCGACGGAGCCGGCCACGCGACCCTGGTTCTCGTGCATGTCCCAGAACGGTCGTCGCGCGTGCGCCCAGCAAGCCGCTTCCTCGACACGCCCGGTGGCGTAGATCTTCCCGTAGCCCCCATAGGCATCGGCTTGCAGGATGCCGCGGTAGTCCTTCAGATGGTCCTGCGGGTGCTCGCCCTTGCGGTTGGGCGAGTACCGGTACCAGGCTGCGGGTGGCTCGGTGCTTGCGGCCGGGCGGTCGTCGCGCACGTAGACCCACAGCCGCCCGGTCTTCGTCCTGCCGCGACCGGGGTCGAGCACCGGCGTGTCATCGGCGTGTACCTTGACGCCGGCCAGCGCGTAGCGGCCGAGCGCCGCCACCAGCGGGTCGAGCAAGGCGTGGCTCTGTTCGACCCAGCCACCGTAGGTCGAGGGGTCGAAGGCCACACCGTCACGGGCATGGATGCGTGCCAGTCGGTGCAGCGGGATGTGGTCGCAGTATTTGGAGACGAGCACGTTGGCAAGCAACGCCGGCCCGGCCACGCCGCGCGCGATCGGCCGGCTCGGTGCCGCCGCCTGGAAGATCGACTGGCAGGCCACGCACGCCAGTTTGGGCCGCACATGACGGATCACCTTGAAGCGCGCCGGCACGTACTCAAGTTGTTCGGACACGTCGGCGCCGATCTGGCGCAGACGACCACCGCAGGCGGTGCAGCCACAGGCGTTGCCGGTCGCATCAACCGCGGCTTCGGTCGTGGCGGGGCGGTGCACCTGGTTCTCGCGCGGCAGGTGGGCGGGCAGTTGCCGGTCGATGCCTGCGTTGTTGGCCGCATCAGGCTTCGGCGCCGCCTTGGGCGCCGGATGTTCATACAGTGGTGTGCCTTCGATCAGGGCGATCTGCGGGTCATCCAGCTGCTCGCTGGAGCGTCCGTACTGGGCTCGGCGCGCGCGCAGCAACTGCAGCGTGAGCTTGTCGACCATCAGCTTGAGGAAGACCACCTCGGAGTCGCGCTCCTCGACGACGCGCAGCAGCGCTTCGACGGTGTGGGGCGTGGGAGAGGTGGTTGGCACGGACATCTACTGTGCCGGCCTTCAGCGGTGCCTGCTATTGGTGGCGCACCGGAGGCGAGTTCATCCAGTAGTTCAGGCTGCGAGTTCGGGCTGATGCGTGCGCACCGGCATGCGCCAGTCGATGCCTTCGAGCAGCATCGACAACTGCGCTGGCGTCAATGACACGCTGCCCGATGTGGCCTGTGGCCAGATGAAGCGACCGCGCTCCAATCTCTTGGCCAGCAACATCAGTCCCTGGCCATCGAACCAGAGCACCTTGAGGATGTCGCCGCGTCGGCCGCGGAAGACGAAGACGTGGCCGCAGAACGGGTTCTCGGCGAGTGCGGTCTGCACCAGCGCGGCGAGACCGTCGAAGCCCTTCCTCATGTCGGTGTGGCCGGCCACGATCCAGACCCGTGTGTTCGACGGCAGGCCGATCATGCGAGGCTGCGCAGGGCGGTCAGAACCATTCGCAGACTGGGCTCGTCGACGCCACCGTGCAGCCGCACGCGAGCGCTGCCGATCTCGATCTCTATGGTGCCGCCGCCTGATCGGACCGACGACGTTGTTGATGATGTGCACGGCCTCTCGGCCGGTGCCGTCTCGATGGACACCGGCAGCAGTACTGCCGTCGGGCGGCGCAGAGCAGCATCGCCGTCTCGCGCCATTGCGTTCAGATGCTTGCGGCGCCAGCCGAACAGCAGGTTCGCGTTGATGCCCCCTTCCATCGCGATGGCCGCCACCGACACGCCCGGCTCCAGGCTGCGGGCAACCAGTTCCCGCTTGAACTCCGCACTGTGCTCACGCCGTCGACGCGGCGTCCTTACGACTGGCTTGTCCATGATGTGCATTAAGGGCTTGATGCACACCATCGCAGGCGCGCTTGATCACGCGATCCTGCTCATCTGGACGGCCTCGGGCAAGAGGGCCTCGAGGCCGCGCTTACGAGAGATGCCGTCAGGGCCCACGAGCTATGGATGCGCATCGCACCGGGCAGCGCCCGACAGCGCGATCGATGAACTTTGTGGACACCCAGTAACGGTCGTCCACGGCAGCGGGCATCCACCGAGCATGTGACGCGTCCGTCTACGTGACAAACGAGCAACTCTGGAGCCAGTACGTGAACGTCAGTGGTGCTCGCCTGGTCACAAGAGGGAGCGCGGCAGTGTCCCCGCGAGGACACGCCGCTCACCTCAATAAACAATCCAGCCGAACCTTTTGGCTTGACCTTCGGCGCGTTCCTTGAGCGCAGCCCGCAACCTGTCTTCGTGCGACTGCGCAATCGCCGCGACGCGCGGTGACGGCGACGGTGACGCCGGGCTTCTGTCGCAAGTCCTCTTGATTGGACTGGGTGTCCTGTTCTTCGATGGCTTCATCGATGCCTCCTGTTGCAAAGCCCGTATAGCAACCGAGATCCAAGAACATCGACCCGTGGGCGGTCAAGGTGCCACATGTGATGGGGCTCAAAGCCAACCTTCGGGTACGACGGCGCCAAATAGCCGGACCTTGAGTCGCAGCCATGCGCTCGTCTCCGGCTCCGAGGTGAGGATTCGCTCCTCGGCGCCTGACCCACTTACCCACTCAACCTCGTCCGTCTGCGGATTGAGTCGCACGCGATAGGCGCTAGCTTCGAACGCAAGCAGGTCCAGGAAGTCGTTCGCCAGCGCCGGTCCCTTCATCAACACGCCCAACTCAGTGTTGTAGCGCTCGGAACGAGTGTCCAGATTCATTGAGCCAACGAATAGCTGGGCACGGTCAACCACGATGACCTTCGCGTGAAGGCGCCCGAGTGATTCGCCAAAATGAGCCAGACTGTCCGACCGACGCGCAAGAGTCGGGCTGAGTTCGTAGATCTCCACCCCAAGTCTGAGCATGTCCTTTCGATACCGCAGGTAGCCGCCGTGAACCAATGGCTCATCGGTCGCGGCCAGCGAGTTCGTAAGCAGCTTCATCTTGACACCGGCACTACTGAGTTTACGGATCCAGTCCATGCTCTCTTTTCCCGGGACGTAGTAGGGCGAAACGACGAAAATCTCCTGCTTTGCGACGTGCATCAGATCGCCGATGTAGGCGCGCACCGTACCCTTTGGGTCCTCCAGATGCGTGCCGGCAATTTTGTCCGTCAAGTCCACCTTCACCTCCGCGTCGGCTCCCACGAGCCGAAGCCGACCCTTGGCCAAATCCACTGGCGCCCTCGTGTATCGCTCCAGTCTCGCAGGAACCTCGTCGACCACCGTCGCCGCCTCCTTTGGCGCCTCATGCGAACGCGGCGATCCTTCGATAGCTTCAGGTAGCGCGGATTCAATTTGCACGATGGACTTCAACGGATAGGCGTACGCACTGTTCCAGTATTCATCGAAGGTGGCAGAGAGTTCGCGAACAACGCGTCCGGCGCTAAGAACGTCGAAGTCGACGAAGTTGACCTTCCCCGCGAGCATGAAGTAGTCGTCTCCAACGTTGCGCCCACCGAATATCGCAATGGAGTTGTCCGCGACGAAGAGCTTGTTGTGCATTCGATGATTCACCCGGCGCAGGTCCGCGAACGACTGGACCAACCTGGCGGCCAGCGAAGACCGGCCGAAGACAAACGGATTGAAGAGTCTCACCTCAACGTTTGCGTGAGCGCTCAGATCGAGGAGCAATGCGTCGGTCCCGGCAGTGTTCAGATCGTCTACAAGCAGGCGAACTCTGACTCCGCGGGACGCAGCTGCTTTGAGCGATTCCGCCACTAGCTCGCCGACTCGGTCGTTGTGGAACGCGAACGTCTGAATGTCTAGTGAACGCTCTGACCTAGCCGTCAAGGCCAGCCTCATCTCCAGCGCCGTCGCACCCACAGGCATGAACTGAAAGCCAGACGCATAGGCTTTACCAACGGAGGCCGCTGCGATGCGCCCGAGGTCGGTGTCCGACGCATCCGGGATTGCATACGTTTGTTGAACGGACGGCCTTGGCGGCAGGCCCGAGCATCCCACCATCAGGACAAGAAGCGTCAACAGACCTGTGATCGTCCAGGGCCGGTGTACCGCGCATCGCGCAATCATGGGAGACATTGGCCGCCTTTCGACTCTCCAAACGGTGTGCGGAATCGCAGGCCTCCGATTGCTGGGTATGGACTACAACGGGCTTCGTGTAGTTCTTTGAATAGTCTCGACATCGAGCCCGAGAACGTATCGCACAGGGCCCCGTAGCACTAGGAGAGTTTCTCCATAGGTTGTGATCCTGCAACGCTCCGTGGTTCTGCATTCCTTGTGCGGACCTATCCAAGTTTCGCTGCGTCACGCGGCAAGACGCGGTGCACGCCTACAGGCAAAGTAAGTGCACGCCAGTCACAAGGCCAAACGCTGATCGCCGATGCACCGGCTCGGAATGGCAACTGCATCACACGCCGAGACCAGGCCGACTTAACGAGGTTATCGCATGAAACTTGCAACTTTCTCGAGCGGTGGCTCCTTTCAAGTCGGCGCCCTCACTGACCAAGGACTTATTCCGCTGACAGACACAGTCGGAGTGGACGTAGGCGAGCTCTTGCGGCGGGGCCTGGGCGTAGCCGATCTCAAGACTATGGTTTCGTCGCAGACCGCACTGGATCCGAGCTCGGTGACTTATTTGCCGCCCGTTGTCTCGCCCCCAAAGATCATCTGTATCGGCCTGAACTACGCCGATCACACCAAGGAAAGTGCACTCAAGCAACCGGACTACCCCACTCTGTTCCTGCGCGCCGCCAGCAGCCTCATAGGCCACGGCGTGTCGATCGAACGCCCCCAATGCAGCGACTCACTCGACTACGAAGGCGAGCTTGCGGTTGCTATTGGGGTCGGGGGACGACACATTTCACGCGAGCAGGCGCTGGAGCACGTGTTCGGCTACTCGGTGTTCAATGACGCGTCAATCCGCGAGTACCAGTTGCGTACGCCGCAGTGGACCATCGGCAAGAACTTCGATCGAACCGGCGCGTTTGGCCCTTACCTGGTGACTGCAGACGAATTGCCGCGCGGGGGTAAGAGGCTGCTCCTCGAGACGCGCCTCAATGGCGAGGTCGTTCAGTCCGTCAACACCAGCGACATGCTGCATGACGTCGCCTCACTCATCTCGCTGTTGAGCGAGGCCATGACCCTCGAGCCAGGTGACGTCATCGTCACAGGGACGCCGGCCGGTGTGGGCTGGGCACGCCATCCTCGCCTAGTGATGCGACATGGGGACATTTGCGAAGTCTCGATCGAAGGCGTTGGCGCGCTTCGAAATGCCATCTCCGACGAAGCGAAGTTCTGAACGGTGCCACGGACTAAGTGAGAGGCGGCAAATCATGAGAACCATCGAAGTTCCAGTCTTCATCGTGGGCGCCGGCCCAACAGGATTGACCACAACCTGCCTGCTGCGGACCTACGGTATCGACACGCTGACGATCACGAGGTACCCAGGCACGGCCAACTCGCCGCGCGCGCACATTACGAACCAGAGAACGATGGAGATCTTCCGAGATCTGGGAATCGAAGACCGCATGGTTCAAGCGGCAAACCCCTCGCATCTGATGTCCAACAACGTCTGGGCCACGAGCTTCGCGGGAACCGAATTGGCGCGACTGCAAACCTGGGGCACGCTGCCGGAACGCAAGGTGGACTACGAACTCGCAAGTCCAAGCTCGATGTGCAACCTGCCGCAGCACATCTTGGAGCCCATCCTTTTGGACGTTGCGCGCGAGCGCGGCGGCCAGTTTCTGTTCAACACCGAATTGGTATCGATGACACAGGACGCGGAAGGCGTCCGCTCGATCTGCCGCGACCGAGTCACCGGGGAAGAAGTCGAGGTTCGATCGAAGTACGCGATCGGGTGCGACGGAGACAACAGCGTCGTGGTCAAGTCCATCGGCTTTGAGACCGAGGGCGAGATGGGTCTCGGATGCGCGCTCAATGTCTGGCTCGAAGCTGACCTCACCAAGTACGTCGCTCACCGACCTGGTGTTCTCTATTGGATCACCCAGCCCGGAAACGACTACTTCGTCGGCAGCGGCACCTATATCTGCGTGGTTCCGTTCAGGGAATGGGTCATGGTGTCCATGTACGACCCGCGAGCCGGAGAGCCAGACCTCAGTGACGAAGCACTCATCTCCCGTGCTCGGGCGACGATCGGGGACCCGGAAGTTCCCATCAAGATCAAGGGCGTGTCCAAGTGGACCATCAATAAGGTAGTGGCCAAGACCATGAAGCGCGGGAACGTCTTCATCGCTGGGAACGCAGCGCATCGGCACCCACCCACCAACGGCCTGGGCGCCAACACATGCATGCAGGACGCGTTCAACCTCGCGTGGAAGCTTGCCCTCGTTCTCAATGGGAAAGCCGGGGCCGGACTGCTGGACACCTTCACTGAAGAGAGACTCCCTGTTGGGACGGAGGTTGTCAATCGGGCGATCCAGTCGATGGTCGATATGGCCCCCATCCCCAAGGCCCTGGGATTCAAGCCCGGGCAGACAGAGGCAGAAGGCTGGGCCAACGTAGACGAACTGTTCGGCGATTCCGCGAGAGGACGTAGCCGGCGCAACGAGTTGCGGAAGGCCGTGGATCTGCAAAACTACCAGTTCAACTGCCATGGAGTGGAACTCGGTCAAATCTACGACAGCGCGGCCGTCATTCAAGACGGAACAAAGCGCGTGAAGCCGACTCGCGATCCCCAGCTCTACTACAGCGCGACGACATTCCCCGGCGCGAGCCTTCCTCATGTATGGCTTCAGCAGGACCGGATGCGCGTTTCGACGCTGGATCTCGTCGGCCGCGGGCGCTTCACGTTGCTGATCGGGGTTGGCGGTGACAGGTGGCGTGCAGCCGCTACGACGGCGGCTAGGAGCGTAGGCGTCGAAATCGACGTGGTGTCGATCGGCGGCCCCTACTGCGATGCCCACGACGTCGACGGGCGCTGGCACAGCGTTGCCGCGACCTCCGATGCCGGGTGTCTTCTTGTGCGCCCCGACCGGCACATTGCGTGGCGTCAATCCGATCCAGGTAGTCATCCCGAGCTCAGATTGGCAAGCGTCATGAGCGTCATCCTTGACGCGCCCGCCCCGTTCACTTCACTAACGGCTCCTTCGCCCAAAGTTCTCGCCCGCACCGTGCTCGCGGATGACCAGCATTGACGCTCCGAAGAGCGCACGCAAAGCACTCCGATCCAAGTTTTGCTGCGCATCGGAGCAAGACGCGCAGGCGGCCAGTTGGCACAGTCTGCGAAACATAAGACTCATCGCCGGCAAACAGGTTGTGCAGCTCTTTGCGCGATGGCAGTAGAGCAATCATCCCGGCTAGACCGAGACGAATACGAGGAGACGACGATGTCATGGAACGCCGCCAATGAGTCACGCTTTGGCATTCATTCGATCGACCACTTCGCACTAGAGGTACCTTCACTCGCGGAGGCGCAACAGTTCTTCTCTGCCTTTGGCCTCCAGGTCACTCCGGTCGACGGGCGTCTGGATCTCAGCGCGTTTGGCCAACGGCATGTCTGGACTCGAATCTACGAGGGCCCGAGCAAGCGCTTGGCCTACTTGAGTCTGAACTGCTTCGCAGAAGAACTTGAAGGCCTGACCAAACAAGTTCTGGCCGCGGGCGGCCGCCAAGCGACAGACGAGCCTTATCTGAGCGGTACCGGTCACTGGTTCTTCGACCTTGACGGAAACCTAATACAACTCAAATCTGGGCCCAAGACCACTCCATCAAGGCCTTCCCTGCGAGCGGACGCAATACGACGTACGGGGCAGCGCGGTGTACTGGCGCGTGGCGAGGCAAAGGCCGTTCAACCTCGACGCCTATCGCACGCCGTATTGTTCACGCCCGACGTAGAGCGTTCTCTGACGTTCTACCGAGCCGCCCTTGGCTTGCGACTCTCGGATCGCTCACGCGACGCCGTGGCCTTCACGCATGCACGGCACGGCTCGGACCATCATCTGCTGGCATTTGTTGCCAGCAGTGCCAAGGGTTGGCACCACAGTGCGTGGGATGTCGCGAGCATCGACGACGTCGGCGCCGGAGCGGAGCAAATGCGCAAGGCTGGCTACACGCGCGGCTGGGGTACTGGTCGCCACGTGCTCGGTTCGAACTATTTTCACTACGTGCGCGATCCTTGGGGATCGTTTGCGGAGTTTTCAGCGGACATGGACTTCGTTCCAGTCGGGACGCAGTGGCCCGCAGCCGACCACCCGCCTGAAGACTCTCTCTATCTGTGGGGTCCAGATCTCCCGGAGGACTTCATCCGCAACACGGAAGCCTAGGTCTCCGCGGGGTCGATGAACTTCGGCTAGTGCGAACTGCTTCACCGCCACAAGAACTTCAAGCGCAACTGAAGGCGCGATCGTTCGAATCGTCGTCGAAACGCGCTACCACTCGCGCACCCGCCCAAACGCGTGCGCCGCTCAGGCCGAGGGGGGGCGTGACAGCGTCGCTCTCGGACCAGTCTGCACCGACGCATCTCTCGATCAAAAGAGGCCCGCACCTCCCTGCACCATCTGGACTCGGGCCCGCCTGAAGACAGTCTTTTTCTCGTCAACTCGAAGGAGATAGAAGTGAGTATTTCTCGTCGTCAGTTCAACCAGGCGGCCGTTGCTACAGCGGCCGTCGGCGCCCTACCTTTGGCGTTTGCCGCAGACACCGTGAAGATCGGCTTTGTTTCGCCGCAGACTGGCGCACTGGCCCTGGCCGGCGAGGCGGACAAATGGGTCATTGAACAAATGAAGGTCGTCTTCAAGGACGGCATCAGTATCGGCGGGAAGAAGCACGCCGTGCAAATCATCCTGAAGGACAGTCAATCAAACCCGAATCGCGCTGGAGAGGTCGCGAACGACCTCATCCTTCGCGACAAGGTAGCGCTGATGCTGACGGGCGGAGCGCCAGAGACCGTAAATTCGGTCACCGATGCGTGCGAACTCAATGAGATCCCGTGCATTTCGACTCTGTGTCCTTGGCAGCCGTGGTTCTATGGCCGAAAAGGCGACCCTGCCAAGGGATTCAAGTGGACCTATCACTTCTTCTGGGGTGTCGAGGAAATCGTCTCTAACTACATCAGCGGTTGGAACAGTGTTCAGACCAACAAGAAGGTAGGCGGGCTGTTTCCTAACGACGGCGACGGCAATGCCTGGGGCGACAAAGAACAGGGCCTTCCGAAACCTTTGGCCAAAGCGGGCTTTACTCTTCTGGACCCCGGCCGCTTCCAGAGTGGTACGCAAGACTTCAGCGCGCAGATTGCCGCCTTCAAGAAGGAAGACGTTGAGATTGTTGCCGGGGTCGTCATCCCACCTGATGCGAAGACGTTTCTGACCCAAGCCAAGCAACAGGGCTTTCGGCCCAAAGTAGTCACGTTGGCCAAGGCGTCCCTTTTCCCCGGAGCGGTCGAGGCCCTCGGTGAATTGGGCTACGGCATGAGCACCGAAGTCTGGTGGACTCCGTCGTATCCCTTCAAGTCGTCACTGACCAAGCAGAGTGCCAAGGAGTTGGCCGATGCATATGAGGCCGGCACGAAGAGGCAGTGGACCCAGCCACTTGGCTATTCCCACGCACTCTTTGAAGTGACTGCGAACGCGTTGTCGCGCGCCAAGTCGCTGAGTGCTGCCGACATCCGTGACGCAGTGGCGACCACGTCGATCGAAACCATGGTCGGACCGGTCAAATGGGGCGGAACCGGCGCCTTCAAGAACGTCAGCAAAACGCCATTGGTCTTTGGCCAGTGGGGCAAAGGCAGCAAGAACAAGGTAGACCTGGTAATCGTCAACAACGAGGCAGACAAGACCATTCCCGTCGGCGGAACTCTCAAGTTGCTCTAGGTCCCGGAAGTCCAGCATGCCACTGCTCGCATTGCATTCAGTCAGCAAGGCCTACGGTGCCCTCAAGGTCACCGACAACATCTCGTTGTCGGTGAGCGAGGGGGAGACTCTGGGCATTCTTGGTCCCAATGGGGCCGGGAAGACCACGTTGTTCAACCTGATCTCGGGAGACGTGCGGGTGGATGGCGGTCGCATCGAATATGCGGGGCGTGATATCACACACCTGAAGCCACACCAGCGCTGCCATGCAGGTATTGGTCGCAGCTATCAGGTGCCTCAGCCGTTCGCCAACATGACCGTCTTTGAGAATCTTGTGACCGGCGCTTGCTTCGGCGCGGAGCAATCCGAGACGGAAGCTTGGTCTACTGCGTATCAGGTGCTCGAGCAGACTGGGCTGATGGCACATGCCAACGCGGCCGCTGGCAGTCTGACATTGCTCAACCGCAAGCGCCTGGAGTTGGCACGCGCGTTGGCCACTCGTCCCAAGCTGTTGTTACTCGATGAAATCGCCGGTGGTCTGACGGAGTACGAAGCCCAAGAGTTGGTGACCGAGCTCAAGCGAATCAAGACTGAGGGTGTGACCATGATCTGGATTGAGCACGTGGTCCACGCACTGCTCTCAATTGCCGACCGCTTGTTTGTAGTGAACTTCGGACAGAAGCTTGCTGAAGGCAGCCCGCGTGTGGTCATGAATGATCCAGACGTCCGCCGCGTCTACATGGGGATGGAGGCCTGAATTGCGCGCACTCCTCTCCACTCACAGTCTCAATTCGTACTACGGCGATGCGCAGGTATTGTTCGGCGTGGACTTCGAACTTGCGCAAGGTGAACTGGTGGCGATCATCGGGGCCAACGGCGCGGGCAAGTCCACTTTCCTAAAGGCGCTGACCGGAATGGTCACAGCCCCGAACGACGCCGTGCAGTTCAAGGGTCGAAAGATCGGCGGCCTACCGCCAAGTGACATCGTGCGGCTAGGCATGGCCCTCGTTCCCGAAGGTCGACGCCTCTTCCCCAGCTTGACAGTGGAGGAGAACCTGCTCATGGGCTCAACTGCACAACGAGCCGGCCCGTGGGATCTGCAGCGGCTGTACGAACTGTTCCCCATCCTCAAGGACAAGCGACGCGTTCCAGCAACGTCCCTCTCAGGCGGGCAACAACAGATGGTCGCGTTGGGGCGAGCGCTGATGAGCAATCCAGAAGTGCTGCTGTGCGATGAGCTCTCACTCGGCTTGGCCCCCATCGTCATTCGCGAAATCTACAAGGCCATGCCGAGCATCACCGCGGAGGGCATGACGGTGGTGATCGTCGAGCAGGACGTGGCCACTGCCAAGCAGGTTTCGAACCGGCTCTACTGCCTTCAGGAAGGCCGTGTCTCGTTGCAGGGGAACTCGAGTGAAATTTCTCGCGAGGAAATCTCGCAGGCCTACTTTGGGATCTGAGGACCTCCATGCTTGACACCCTCATTCAGGGCGCACTACTGGGCGGCCTGTACACGCTATTTGCCTTGAGCCAATCATTGATGTTTGGAGTCATGCGGCTGGCGAACACCGCGCAAGGTGACTTCGTCATTCTGGCCGCGTTTGCCGCAATCTGGTCCATCGCGACACTGGGCTTGTCGGCGCCGATAGCTTCACTCGCCGTGCTGCCGATAGCGCTTGCGCTCGGCTATGGGCTGCAGCGCTATGTTCTCAATAGAACTCTAGGGCGCGACCCGCTGCCATCGCTAGTCGTGACGTTCGGAATGTCGATCATGGTGCAGAACATTCTGCTCGAGTTGTTCTCGGCCGACCCCCGATCCATTGAAACGAGTGGCCTGTCCACAGACGCGTTGGCCCTTTCAGACACAGTTTCCGTAGGTGTGTTTCCCCTGATGATTCTGGCGTTGGCGATCGCAGCAACCGGCGGTTTGCAGTGGTTGTTCCTGCATACGGCAGTGGGCCGTTCGTTTCGAGCAGTGTCGGACGATCGCGAGGTCGCCGAACTGATGGGGCTGCATGCCGGCAAGACCTACGCGCTTGCGACCGCCATAGCCTTTGTGCTGATTGCTCTGGCCGGTGTGATGCAAGCCATGCGCACCACTGTGTCACCAACCGACGGAACGCTACTGCTGCTGTTCGCATTCGAGGCCGTAATCATTGGCGGGCTGGGCTCCTTCTGGGGCACGCTAGCAGGCGCGATGATTCTGGCCTTGGCACAACAGATAGGCTTTCGCGCCGACCCCGGCTGGGGCATCTGGCTCGGTCATATTGTTTTCTTGGTAGTCCTAGTGGTGCGCCCGCAAGGACTGTTTCCGAAGACACGGGAATGAGCGAACGCAAAGGTACAGAGATGGCAACGAACATGACGCAAGTACCTCTCAGGCAAGCGAAGGAACTCGAGTTCACGGTTGTGAGAGCTGACCATTCAGCCAAAGTGGCCCTGGTCGTTGCCGTGGCAGCGCTAGTGTTTTCCGCCAGCATTCCCTTCTGGGGAAACTCGAGCTGGATGCGCGACTTTGTCGAGATCGCCTGCTACCTCATCTTCGCAATGATGTGGAATCTGATGGCCGGCTATGGAGGCATGGTCAGTGTCGGACAGCAGGCGTTCTTCGGCATAGGCGGCTACGCCATGGTGATACTGGGCAATTTCGCCGGCGTCAACCCATTCGTCGCAATCCCGCTAGGCGCCCTGGTAGCAGCGATCGTCGCCATCCCACTGTCGTGCGTCGCCTTTCGCTTGCAGGGGGGCTATTTCGCGATCGGCACGTGGGTGATCTCGGAGACATTCCGGTTGAGCTTCGCAAATGTCACAGCAGTAGGTGGCGGCTCGGGAACGACACTGACCGCGCTACACGGCATCGGCAAGGCTGCGCGCGAAGGGGCGACATACTGGATTGCATTGGCGTGCGTCGTCGCTTCAATTACGCTGGTGTATGTCTTCTTGCGCAGCAAACGTGGCTTGGCCCTGCTTGCCGTCCGTGACAACGAAGTGGCGGCGGAGTCGCAAGGTATTCCTGTGCGTCGCATGAAGCTGGCCGTATACACCGTCTCCGCCTTTGGCGCAGGACTGGCCGGAGCGCTCTACTTCGTCGGCAATCTACGCATCAGTCCCGATGCCGCATTCAGCGTCAATTGGACTGCATTCGCGATCTTCATGGTGGTCATCGGCGGTTTGGGGCGAGTCGAAGGACCCATCATTGGCGCCCTGCTGTTCTGGGCATTGAACAAATTCTTCAGTGACTTTGGCTCCTGGTACTTGATAGGTCTTGGGGCCATGGCCATCCTGGCTACGCTATTCTTCAAACAAGGGCTTTGGGGCTATGTTCAGACGCACTGGGGCTGGCGACTTTTTCCGATTGAGCGACGCCTTGTCAAGCTGCGATAGTGATCGAAAGAGCACGGAAGGGTCGCTCCAAGGCGGCGATTCTGGAATTCTCTCGATCATTGGACAAAGTCTCGCGATTCGGCAGTTGAAGGCGGACATTCGCAAAGTTGCGCCGTTGGATGTGCCTGTCATGCTCGTTGGCGAAAGTGGAACGGGGAAGGAGCTAGCCGCGCGGGCCATTCATGATATGAGTCCGCGACATGACAAGCC
>Ga0307515_10011771_pt1 | contig 16556 bp, 4 predicted proteins | sample 17_EM_MG_FD_194513 | JGI IMG/M metagenome (GOLD analysis project Ga0307515, IMG submission 194513) | Populus trichocarpa ectomycorrhiza microbial communities from riparian zone in the Pacific Northwest, United States - 17_EM | ecosystem: Host-associated > Plants > Roots > Unclassified | place... | reverse complement strand
TTTAATTTTGCGTATAGAGAGACGGGTAGTATATATGCGCGGCGCGAAGATATTAAGGAACTTTAACCGGCGGTTAAAGTTATCTAATTAGTTAGATTTGCCTTACTAAGACTCTACTGCATTTAACTAAGCTAGTAGCAATTTTGTATGCCCGGTATAGAAAATCCTAATTAGTCTATTTAATAGGTAGAGCTAGTGGAGCTTAATACTGTCGCCTAAATTTAGTAGACTAGAAATATTCTAGAGCTTATTTGCGTAGGTAGGTTACTAGTACCTTATAGGTAGGTTATAGGTTATTTATATATAGCTAGATTTGTGGATGGTAAGGCTATATACCTATTAAATCCGCCGCTAACCCTGCTTTGGCCTTACGCTATACCGGCGTAGCGCTATATATACTTCGCGGGTAGGTTATAGGTTATTTATATGCAGCTAGATTAGGACGGTAAGGCTATATACCCATTAGACCCGCCACTAACCTATGTTTTAGCCTTATGCGTTATCTGCGTAGTATATACATAAAATAGTATAAGTTATTAGTATAGGTTACCACCAGTAGGTTACTAGTAGGTTATAGACCCTAGTTAAATAGACCCCGGTTATAAACGGGCCTGTTTTCTAATATATAAATAATCTGCTTAGCTAGCATAGAGTAACGGATTAGGTCTAGAAAGGGTACTTTTTAAATTAAGTTTTATTACTAGTATACACCGTAGCCTCGCCTATAAGTTATAGCAATTATTATTTATTCTTTAATCCCTTTAGACGTCCTTTATTCCGCTTTAATATAGGTTATATTTTAATAGCGGCGCTTGCTTTTCGCCTGCGCTTTAGCTATAAGGCTAGGGTGTCCTACTTGTGGTACTTATCTAATAGTTATTAACAATTCTCGAGTTCTATCTTATATTTCTATTCGTTATACTTATTTAGCTATCCTAGCTATTTAATAAGGTACTACGGTTATCTAGCACGATCTTAGTGGGCGATAATTACTTTTACTTCCTAGCTGCCTTCCTTAAGCTCTTCTACTACTAGGGGTTAAAACCTAGGGCGTAACCTATAAGGCTTTAGTAAGGAGATATAGAAGATTAGGTAGAGCTGTGCTATAGTAGGTAGAAGCTCTAGCTTATATGCTTACTGCCCTACACGCTCTAGGATTTAAAACGGTCCCATAAACTTATGGTTAAGCTTTTTATAGGGATATTTTATGTGGATGTTCTTAGAGGAGAGTAGGACTTATTTACTAACGGCGAAATGCTTAGCTAGGTGGTAATGATTATAGTATTTTGCCTAAAGCTGTTAGGCGTATATTATTAACGCCGTCGCTGCCTTATATATAAGGCGTAGGCGTTGTAGATATATCTCTATAAGTTTAATATTTATTAACTTAGACTTTTCCCCACCTTACTAGACGTCTTAGACGCCGTCCGGGACTCTGTCTGGGACGTTTGGCAGCTAGCTATAGGCGAGCTTAATAGGGGAACGCTTTGTTATGGTATGGACCTTAGAGTTATAGGTAAAGGCTACTTCTTTAAGTAGGGAGGCCTAATTAGACTGTTCCTAGTTTGTAAATATATATAGGTATACCTTAAGCTCCTAGTTTTGGCGCTCCATCTAACTATCTATCTGTAGATAGAATATAGTGCTAAGTTTACGTTAAACGCGGAGATAGTAGCATATAGTGCTCTAGTACTCGCTTATAAATATACTACCCCTATTAGAGATAATATTGTCTAAAGGCCCTATTTGCGCAAAGACTCTAAATAAGAGTTCTGTAAGTTACGTAGTATTAATTATCTTATGCATTAGATAATAGCATACTAGCTTTATAAAACGGTCTATAAGGATAAGAATAGAGTTATACTCTACGCTATTAGGAGTCTTAGACTCTGGGAGATCTATAATAAAGTTAAGTAAATAATGCCGCTAGGCTTGGGTGGGGGCCTAAAGAGGCTGTAGCTCACTATAGGGTTTATAGTAGCGCGATTTGGAGTATTAGTAGGTATTATAATTATTTAGGTATTTATAGAGGTTCTGGGTAAGGCCGTTCTAAGCATATTTTCGCGTAATTACCTTAAAAGTACGGTTAAAACCATAGTGGCCGCCTATAGGATCGTCATGATTCCGCTTAAGGATCTCCTATTATAGTAGTATATAATTTGGCACCTAGACCTTATTGTTTTACCTTAGGAGTCCTTAATTATTAAGGGTATAGTCTTTATTATTGGCAGGAACTCGTTCCTAGGTTAACTAATTATATATAAAGCGTGTAAAGGCGTCCCTTTTTTATACTTTATAAATGAAATTAACTAGTAACTTAGGGGGTTATTTTATAAATGCCGTTTTAGCTAAAGCAGCTACTACTACTTCTTACTATAGCACGAGACTTTGCGTAAAGTTAGTGTTAGTAAAGTAATATATAATATACAGGTGACTTGCCGGGTTGTTATAGGGGACCGTAGCCTAGGCCAAGGGGTCTTCCCTAGGGTTAAGCGCCATTAGGTCGGTTAGAGTGGTCTTAAAGAGAATAGTAGGATGCTCTAGTCTGCTGGCGCCAAGTTTATAAGGGTTACTTATATACTGCACATATACTACTTGCTAGTTTGGTATAGTAGCACTAGGGCCGCCTATAAGGCCTATAACCCGCAACTTTTGCTGTAATATAGGCAGTATAGCATTAAGAATTATCCTCTTACTGCTATTTTTAAAGCCTTTAGTATAATCCGGGCGCCGGGATAGTATATTAGTAGGATTTGTCTTACCTAGCTTATATTTAATCTTAAAATTAAACTTAGCTAGTTTTTTGGCGTACTAGGCCTGGCGAGTAGATAAGCTCTTAGTAGTTATAAAGTACTTAAGATTATTATAATTATAGAGCACGCGCGTTATATGCGCGGCGTATTTAAGGTAATAGCGCCACGTCTTAAAGCATTATACTATAGCGAGTAGTTTTTTATTATGCGTATTATACCGTACTTCTAGGCTAGTAAGCTTTTAACTATAATAAGCGATTAGGTGCTAATAGAGTTAATCTCCCTACCTTAAAGGCTGCAGAAGTATACTGCTATAGGCATAATTAAAAGCGTTAGTAATTACTATTAGGGGTAGATTAGGGTTAAAGTGTTAAAGTAGAGGAGCCTATATAAACGCAGCGCGTAGCTTACGGAACGCCTACTGCGCGTTATTAGGCTAGGACTAAGGTTGATACCATTTAGTAGGCCCTTTTAACTTATATTTCTTCTTCTTCTCCCTATCTAACATTGGGTTGCGATATACCTATATAAGATATACGTGTAGGGGGTATACGGTATCTAAGTAGTTCTAGATAAATCGCCTATAGAAGTTAGTAAAGCTAAGGAAGACCTAGATGTCCCTATAGGACTTAGGCTTAGGCTATCCCTTAATAGCTTTTACGCGGTTAGGGTCTATTATAATACCCCTAGGGGTAATAATGAAGCCTAGGAACTTAACGTTCTTAGTATAAAAGATATATTTTAATAGTTTGGCGTATAGGCCCTAAGTGCGAAGCTGTCGCAGTACCTGCTTAATATGCTTAACGTGCTTATCCTTATTATTTAAGTAGATAAGAATATTATCTAAATAAACTACGTAGATAGTATCCACTAGGGTTTCTAGAGCTTTATAAATATAGCTCTGGAAAGTTATAGGGGCGTTAGTAAAACTAAAGGGCATTACTAAGTACTTAAAGTAACTATAGCGTGTTTTAAATACGGTCTTCTATTTATCTCCCTTTTTAATATAAATCCTATAGTACGTATTATAAAGATCTAGCTTTATAAATATCTTTGCATAGCTAAGCCTATTAAAGAGCTTACCAACCAGCGGTAGGGGGTACCGATTTTTAATTATAATCTTATTTAGGCGTCTATAGTCGACGTATAGCCGTATTATACTGTCTACTTTTAGCATAAAGAGGATGGGCGCTCTAATAGGCGACTTACTGGGCCTAATTTAGCCCTTTTTAAGAGCACTGTCTAGGTACTCTTATAAGATCTATAACTCTTTCTATAAAAGGTTATAGAGGGGCATTTACGGTAGCGTTTTACCTTCTTCTAAGTTAATCGCATAGTTATACTTAGAGTTCTGCGGTAGTATACTTACTAGCTTATTAAAGAAGATATTAATTTCCTCCTTATATACCTCTAGTAGGCCAGAGGCCACAGAGGTCGAAGCAACTATTACGTAGTAATATACTTCCGGGAGCCAGTGGAGAGAAGGGTGCGGCCGATATGCATTTCGTAGGTATACTTGTACAGAGAGTATATATAGCTCTACTGCAGTATACTTAATAGTTTTAGGGTTTTGATTACCTCCCCCTTATATATAGGTGATCTGCGCTAGCACCGGAGGGTCTCTATAGGTACTCGCTGCTAGTGACGGCAGGTCCTCTACTATGTTTATAACCGGTATCTCTACGTCTAGAGGGTTTATATAGGTACTTACTGCTAGTAATAACAGGTCCTCTATTGTATTTATAACCGGCATAAAGAAGGAGTCTTCTAGCTATAGTAAATAGACTATTTCGCTAGCCTTAATATCTGCCAAAAGAGCGTTAAGGGTAACTATTTAGAGGCGTTTAGGGTCTAAAGTACCCTAAATAAACTGTCTAGAATAGAAGCTAATTAATAGATTTACTTCCGCGAGCTAATCCTATCTAAAAACTATATTATAACTATTAAATAAGCCGCCCTAAAAGGTCTACGGGCTAATAGTGCGAGAGGTACCCTAGGAGTCGCTAGTAGTAACTATTAAATTATAAGTATCCTAGATTATTATCTAGTTGCTATTAAGGAAACGTATAATAGGTTTACGTAAATATAGCGTATAGCGTATAGGCAGGTTAAACCTATAAACGATATCTTAATTAATAAGGTTAATTTGGCACCCATTATTATATAAAGTACGTAGGCGGACTTCGCCCTAGGGCGTATCTATTATAATATATACTATAATACGTTTCTTCTTTCCCTTTATATTAGGCCCTAGTTGTAGTTAAGAGAGATATACTACTAGGGCTTTAGGTTTTCCGAAGCCTAAGCTAACTTCTCCTTATTAGCCTACTTCTAGTATTCCTTATAGTGGCCGCCTACAGTTCTTTAACTCGCCTATATAGTACTAGCGTTTAAGGGGTCCCCTAAGCCATCTAGCTTTTAGGTAGTCTCCCTAAAAGTTTACTTAAAAAAGCGTCGCCCTTTTTAGGTTCTGTTCCCTAAGCCTAACTCTATAAAGCCTATACTGCGACCGCGCTTTATACATAATAATTTGCCGCTGCCACTTACGCGATCTTCTGTAAACTTTATAGTATTAAGCAATTACTCTATACGGCGGATTTCGTTAAAGAGGTCTTTAGCGGTTCTTACCTATTAGGCAAAGTTCTGGCAAAAGAGCTCTGCTTATAGGTGGGCTAGGAGGTATAAGAACTAAAAGTCTACCTATTACTTAGGATTAACAAAAGGGGTATATAAGAAGAGGTCCTCTAAGCTACATATACGGGCTAAGAAGACGTTAAACCTCTAGTTCTTCTTTATAACAGCCGTATAGTATATTATAGCATTATTAAAGCGTCTTACTATAGGGTTTCTAATCTAGTCTTAGACCATAGTCTTAAATTTATCCTATAGTAAAGGACTCTTGTCCTTAGTGCCTAACCGGTAATAAACTAGTTAGGTAATTATCTTCTCTTTTATAAGACCTTTAATAGCCTAGTACGTGCGTTGCTTACAGTTATAGTTAGCGTTATTAACCTCGAATTAGTTCTTAACTGCGGCGATCTACCAGTTAAAATACTATTAAGTAGTACCGCTAATATCGGGTGGTGACTTCTTAACTAGGGCGTTAAGATTTAATCGGCGTATGCGTTTGCTATATAACTTATACTCTTTACTAGAGAGGTAATAGGAGGGCTTTATTAAATTAATAATGCTCTATAAATTAGCTATTTTCTTAGCTAGCTTATCTAGCTCCTTTATATTAGCGGTATTAGGTAGGACGCTAATAACCTTACTAAGCTCCTATTAAGCCTAGGTATATAAGTTAAACTAGTCTCTAGCGTTTATAGATATCTAATTATTTTAAGGTTTAGAAGGTGGCTTAGATTCTACTAGTATACTTCTAGCGGTTTCGTCTATACTAGATCCTAAGGCGTTTTACGGTCATATCGCTAGTATATTACTGTTAGGTGCAGGCATCGGTTTTCTTTTTAGAGGTATTATAGGAAAATTAAACCAGCTATCCTCCTAAGGGGATTAGTAAGGATTTAAATATAAGGTAAGAATGTGGATAAGGAGTCTAATAATAGAACAATAGGTATATTGTATAGACAGAGACGAATCCTTAAGGGAAAAGGAGGAGTCTGTGTGCGAGGTAGGAAGGGTTTTCCCTAGGTATATATAGAGCACGTGCCTTACGGGCGAGTTACCCCTAGGTTACCCTAGGGTCGCCTATACCTTACAGCTATATAACTATCTACTTAGGTTTTACCTAATAATGCCCCCCCCTTTAAAAAGGGTCGTCCCTAATCCTTTATATACTTAAGCCTTAATAAAACCCTATAAAAAACCTTAGTAAGGAAAAAATTTGGAGGGAAAGAGCGTCTTAATTTTGCGTATAGAGAGACAGGTAGTACATATACGCGGCGCGAAGATATTAAGGAACTTTAACCGGCGGTTAAAGTTATTTAATTAGTCAGATTTATCTTACTAAGACTCCCCCGTATTTAACCGAGCTAGTAGCGATTTTATATACCTGGTATAGAAAATCCTAATTAGTCCATTTAATAGGTAGAGCTAGTGGAGCTTAATACCGTCGCCTAAATTTGGTAGACTAGAAATATTCTAAAGCTCGCTTGCGTAGGTAGGTCACTAGTACCTTATAGGTAGGTTATAGGTTATTTACATACAGCCAGATTTGTGGATAATAAGGCTGTATACCTATTAAATCCGCCGCTAACCCTGCTTTAACCTTATACTATACCGGCGTAGCGCCGTGTATACTTCGCGGGTAGGTTATAGGTTATTTACATGCAGCTAGATTAGGATGGTAAGGCTATATACCCGTTAGACCTGCCGCTAACCTATGTTTTAGCCTTATGCGTTATCTGCGTAGTATATACGTGAAATAGTGTAAGTTATTAGTACAGGTTACTACTAGTGGGTCACTAGTAGGTTATAGACTCTAGTTAAATAGACCCTAGTTATAAACAGGCCTATTCTCTAATATATAAATAATCTACTTAGCTAGTATAGAGTAACAGACTAGGTCTAGGAAGGGTGCTTTCTAAATTAAGCTTTATTGCCAGTATACGCTATAGCCTTGCCTATAAGTTATAGCAATCGTTACTTATTCTTTAATCCCTTTAAACATCCTCTATTCCGCTTTAATATAGGTTATATTTTAATAGCGGCGCTTGCTTTTTGCCTACGCTTTAGCTATAAGGCTAGGGTATCCCGCTTACGGTACTTATCTAATAGTTATTAACAATTCTTAAGTTCTGTCTTATATTTCTATTTATTATACTTATTTAGCTATCCTAGCCGTTTAATAAGGTACTGCGGTTATCTAGTATAATCTTAGTAGGTAATAATTGCTTCTACTTCCTAGCTGCCTTCCTTAAGCTCTTTTACTGCTAGGGGTTAAAACCTAGGTCGTAACCTATAAGGCTCTAATAGGGAGATATAGAAGACTAGGTGGAGCTATGCTATAGTAGGTAGAAGCTCTAGCTTATATACTTACTACCCTATACGCTCTAAGATCTAAAACGGTCCTATAAACTTATAGTTAAGCTTTTTATAAGGACGTTTTATATAGATATTCTTAAAGGAGAGTAGGACTCGTTTACTAACGGCGAAGTGCTTAGCCAGGTGGTGATGATTATAGTATTTTACTTAAAGCTTTTAGGCGTATATTATCGACGCCGCTACTACCTTATATATAAGGCGCAGGCGTTATAAGTATGTCTCTGCGAGTTAGACATTTGTTAACTTAGACCTCTCCCTACCTTATTAGGCGTCTTAAATGCTATCCAGGACTCCGTCCAGGACATTTAGTAGCTAGCTATAGGCAAGCTTAATAGGGGAATGCTTTATTATAGTATAAACCTTAGAGTTATAGGCGAAGGCTGCTTCTTTAAGTAAGGAGGCCTAATTAGACTATTCCTAGTTTATAAATATACGTAGGTATACCTTAAGCTCCTAGTTCTAACGCTTTATTTAACTATCTATTTATAGGTAAAATATAGTGCTAAGTTTACGTTAAACGCGGAGATAGTAGCACATAGTACTTTAGTACTCGCTTATAAATATACTACCCCTATTAAAGACGATATTATCTAAAGGTCCTATTTACGTAAAGACTCTAAATAAGAGTTCTGCGAGTTATATAGTATTAATTATCTTATATACTAGATAGTAGCGTACTAGCTTTATAAAACGGTCTATAAGGATAAGGACGGAGTTATACTCTACGCTATTAGGAGTTTTAGATTTTAGGAGATCTATAATAAAGTTAAGTAAATAATGCTACTAGGCTTGGGTGGGGGCCTAGAGAGGCTACAGCTCACTATAGGGTTTATAGCGGCGCGATTTAGAGCGTTAGTAGATATTATAATTATTTAGGTATTTGCAAAGGTCCTAAGTAAGGCCGTTCTAAGTATACTTTCACGCGATTACCTTAAAAGTACGGTTAAAATTATAGTAGCCGCCTATAGGATCGTCATGATTCCGCTTAAGGATCTCCTATCGCAGTAATATATAATTCGGCATTTAGACCTTATTGTTTTGCCTTAAGAGTCCTTAATTATTAAGGGTGTAGTCCTTATTACCGGTAGGAACTTATTTCTAGGTTAACTAATTATATATAGAGTGTGTAAAGGCGTCCCTTTTTTATACTCTATAAATAAAATTAACTAGTAACTTAGGGGGTTGTTTTATAAACGCCGTTTTGGCTAAAGTAGCTACTACTACTTCTTGCTGTAGTACAAGACTCTGCGTAAAGTTAGTGCTAGCGAAGTAATATATAATATATAGGTAACTTACTAGGTTATTACGGGGGACCGTAGCCTAGGCTAAGGGGTCTTCCTTAGGGTTAAGCGCCATTAGGTTAGTTAGAGTAGTCTTAAAGAGAATAGTAAGATACTCTAGTCTACCGGCGCCAAGTTTATAAGAGTTGCTTATATACTGCACGCATACTACTTACTAGTTTGGTATAGTAGCACTAGGGCCGCCTATAAGGCCTATAACCCGTAACTTTTACTATAATATAGGCAGTATAGCATTAAGGATTGTCCTCTTACTACTATTTTTAAAGCCTTTAGCATAATCTAGGCGCTAGGATAGTGTATTAGCGGGATTTACTTTACCTAGCTTATATTTAATCTTAAAATTAAACTTAGCTAGTTCCTTAGCGTACCGGGCCTAGCGAGTAGATAAGCTCTTAGTGGTTATAAAGTACCTAAGATTGTTATAATTATAGAGTATACGCGTTACATACGCGGCGTATTTAAGGTAATAGCGCCACGTCTTAAAGTATTACACTATAGCAAGTAGTTCTTTATTATACGTATTATACCGTACTTTTGGGCTAATAAGCTTCTAACTATAATAAGCAATTAGGTGCTAGTAGAGTTAATCTTCCTACCCTAAAGGCTGTAGAAGTATACCGCTATAGGTATAATTAAAAGCGTTAATAATTACTATTAGGGGTAGATTAGGGTTAAAGTAGCGAAGTAGAGGAGCCTATATAAACGCAGCGCGTAGCTTATAAAACGCCTACTACGCGTTATTAGGCTAGGACTAGAGTTAATACTATTTAATAGGCCCTTTTAACTTACGCTTTTTCTTCTTCTCCCTATCTAATGTTAGGTCGCGATATGCCTATACAAGATATGTGTATAGGGGGTATGCGGTATCTAAGTAGTTCTAGATAAATTGCCTATAGAAGTTGGCAAAGCTAAGAAAGACCTAGATGTCTCTATAGGACTTAGGCTTAGGCCATTCCTTAATATCTTTTACGCGGTTAGGGTCTATTATAATACCCTTAGGGGTAATAATAAAGCCTAGGAACTTAACGTTCTTAGTATAAAAGATGTATTTTAATAGTTTAGTATATAGGCCCCAAGCGTAGAGCTGTCGCAGTACCTGCTTAACGTGCTCGACGTGCTTATCCTCGTCATTTAAATAGATAAGAATATTATTTAGGTAAACTACGTAGATAGTATCTACTAAGGTTCCTAGAGCTTTATAAATATAGCTCTAAAAAGTTATAGGGGCGTTAGTAAGACTAAAGGGCATTACTAGGTACTTAAAGTGACCGTAACGTATCTTAAATGCGGTCTTCTATTCGTCTCCCTTTTTAATGCAAATCCTATAGTACGCATTACGAAGATTTAGCTTTATAAATATCTTCATATAGTTAAGCCTATTAAAGAGTTTGCCGACCAGCGGTAAGGGGTACCGATTTTTAATCGTGATCTTGTTTAGGCGTCTATAGTTAACGTATAGCCATATTATACCGTCTGCTTTCAGTATAAAGAGGATAGGCGCTCTAGTAGGCGACTTGCTAGGCCTAATCTAGCCCCTTTTAAGAGCACTGTCTAGGTACTTTTGTAAGATCTATAACTCTTTCTATAAGAGGTTATAGAGGGGCATTTACAGTAGCGTCTTGCCTTTTTCTAAGTTAATCGCATAGTTATACTTAGAGTTCTGCGGTAGCATACTTACTAGCTTATTAAAGAAGACATTAATTTCCTCCTTATATATATCTAGTAGGCTAGGGGCTATAGAGGTTAAGGCGATTATTATATAGTAGTATGCTTCTAGAAGCTAGTGGAGAAAAGGGTGCGGCTAATATACGTTTTGTAGGTGTGCTCGCACTAAGAGTGTATATAGCTCTACTGTAGTATACTTAATAGTTTTGGGGTTTTAATCACCTCCCCCTTATATATAGGTGATCTACGCCAGCACTGGAGGGTCTCTATAGGTACTCGCTGCTAGTAACAGCAGGTCCTCTACTATGTTTATAATTAGTGTCTCTATATTTAGAGGGTCTGCACAGGTACTCGCTACCAGTAATAATAGGTCCTTTATTATGTTTACAACTGGTATAGAAAAGGAGTCTTTTAGCTATAGCGAATAGACTATTTTACTAGCCTTAATATCTGCTAGGAAAGCGTTAAGGGTAACTATCTAGAGGCGTTTAGGGTCTAAAGTATCCTAGATAAACTGTCTAAAACGGAAGCTAATTAATAGATCTGCTTCCGCGAGCTAGTCCTATTTAAGAACTATATTATAACTATTAAATAAGCCGCCCTAAAAGGTCTGCGGGCTAATAGTGCGAGGGGTACCCTAAGAGTTGCTAGTAGTGACCGTTAAATTATAGGCATCCTAGATTGTTATCTGGTTACTATTAAGGAAACGTATAATAGATTTATGTAAACGTAGCGCGTAGCGTATAGGTAGGTTAAACCTATAGATAACATCTTAATTAATAAGGTTAATTTGGCACCTATTATCGTATAAAGTACGTAGGTAGACTTTACCCTAGGGTATATTTATTGCAACGTATACCACAATACGTTTCTTCTCTCCCTCTATATTAGGCCCTAGTTGCAGTTAAGAGAGATACGCTACTAGGGCTTTAGGTTTTCCAAAGCCCAAGCTAACTTCTCTTTATTAGCCTGCTTCCAGTGTTCCTTATAGTGGCCGCCTGCGGTCCTTTAACTCGCCTGCGTAGTACTAGCGTTTAAGGGGTCCCCTAAGCTATCTAGCTTTTAGGTGGTCTCCTCGGGAGTTTACTTAAAAAAGTATTACCCTTTTTAGGTTCTATTCCCTAAGCCCAACTCTATAGAGCCTATGCTACAACCGCGCTTTATACGCAATAATTTGCCACTACTACTTACGTGATCTTCCGCGAGCTTTATAGTATTAAGCAATTACTCTATACAGCGGATTTTGTTAAAGAGGTCTTTAGCGGTTCTTACCTATTAGGTAAAGTTCTAGCGGAAGAGCTCTGCTTATAGGTAGGCTAGGAGATATAAGAACTAAAAGTCTACCTATTGTTTAGGATTGATAAAAGGGGTATATAAGAAGAGGTCCTCTAAGCTACGTATATAGGCTAGGAAGACGTTAAACCTCTAGTTCTCCTTTATAACAGCCGTATAGTATATTATAGCGTTATTAAAGTGTCTTACTATAGGGTTCCTAATCTGGTCTTAGACTATAGTTTTAAATTTATCCTATAGTAAAGGACCCTTATTTTTAGTGCCTAACCAGTAATAAACTAGTTAGGTAATTATCTTCTCTTTTATAAGACCTTCAATGGCCTATCGCGTACGTCGCTTATAGTTATAGTTAGCGTTATTAACCTTAAATTAGTTCTTAACTGCGGCAATCCACCGGTTAAAATGCTATTAGGTAGTACCGCTAATATTAAGTAGTAACTTCTTAACTAGGGCGTTAAGATTTGTTCAGCGTATGTGTTCGCTATATAACTTATACTCTTTACTAAAGAGGTAACAGGAGGGCTTTATCGAATTAATAATGCTCTATAAGTTAGCTATTTTCTTAGCTAGCTTATCTAGCTCCTTTATATTAGTGGTATTAGGTAGGACGCTAGTAACCTTACTAAGCTCCTGTTAAGCCTAGGTATATAAGTTAAACTAGTCTCTAGCGTTTATAGATATTTAATCATTTTAAGATTTAGAAAATGGCTTAGATGCTACTAGTATACTTTTAGTGGTTTCGTCTACACTAGATCCTAAGGCGTTCTACGGTTATATTGCTAGCGTATTACCGTTAGGTGTAGGCGTTAGTTTTCTTTTCAGAGGTATCGTAGAAAAATTAAACCGGCTATCCTCCTAAGGGGATTGGTAAGGATTTAAATGTAAGGTAAGGATGTAGATAGGGAGTCTAATAATAGAATAATAGGTATATTGTATAGACAGAGACGAATCCTTAAGGGAAAAGGAGGAGTCTGTGTATAAGGTAGAAAGGGTTTTTCTTAGGCATATATAGATCACGTGCCTTACGGGCAAGTCACCCCTAGGTTGCTCTAGGGTCGCCTATACCTTGCGGCTATATAACTATCTACTTAAGTTTTACCTAACAAATAATTAGGCTATAAGAAAAGATTACTGTAACCTTAAATAACCTACTAACTTATAAAAGATTTACGGCTTACTATTTATTATTAGATTTAGAATTAAAGTAAATTAACACTGGCTCTAATTAATAGAAGCGTCTCTATAGCGACTAAAACTTACTAGCTATACCTATAGGAGCTAAAGTAAAAAGATAAGCTATAACTACTTTTACGCTTAAAGTAGTTATAATTATAAACTTATAAGCTTTGCCTAACCTACCTTATACTATACCCTTAACTAGTATTTACTGTAATACTCTAATTAACACTATTATAGTTATATGCTATAGCTATAGAAAAGATAGTTATTTTACCTTATTTTGCCTAGAGCTAAAGAATATAGGTAATATTAAGGAAATAAAAGAAGGAGAAGTATTTAATAAGTTAGAGAAAAAAGAACCCTAAGGAAAGACTTATTTTTAGGGTACCCTATTAATCTTAAAAGGATTAACCTAAGTTAGCTAATAGGTGGCAAATACTTTATAACCCTACATATAGTATCTCGGAATAAATATAGAGTTAATACTACTACCCTTATTAATACTAAGGTAAATAGCTTTACTTTTATAAATACTATATATATAATTAGTATTACTAAGTCCTAAATATAGAAGCCACTTAACTAAAAAACCTATCCTAGTAAAAGGCTATAGTAGTTAAGCTAGTAAGTTAGTTACCTACATCTTAAAGTTATATATATCTTTTAATAGATAACTCTAATATAGTATCCCTATAGGGGGCTATAAGGCATAATTATAGAATAGGATAGATTATTAAGAGAGACAAATCCTTAAGAAGGCAAGGCCTTTAGGATTGTAAAGACTATATACTACGGATATATGCCTTTAGTATGTAGCCGGCGACCATTTAAAGGGCGTCTGGGGGTTATTCTAAGGGCAACCTAATATGTCCGCAATAATATCCCTTATATTACCCCCTCCTTTTTTTTTACGGTTAGCCCCTAATCGCTATTATTTTACGATAGGGAGATTATAAAGGCTTATCCCAGAAGGGGTTTAGAGGGATATTAGTATCCCCTACTTTAAACTCCTAAAAACCTTAATAAGGAAAAAATATAACTAAAGAAAAGATATAAGGATTACTAGGAGCCCTAATAGAAGCCTACTAAAAGTATACTAGTAACTACTTAGGCTAATATAAGGATTTTTATATAACTCTACTTCTAAGCTTTTATACCGGTTTATAATTAATTATAAGTATTATAGGCAATTTGGTATTTTAGTATAGTTCTGTAAAACCTTTTAGTATAAGATTTAATATATAGAGCCTTAGCTTGCCGTTATCTTTAACTATTAAGATATAGTCTATAATCCTTTTTTATAATCCTTTTCTTATAATCCCCTACGTTACTAATATATTACTCCCGCATTTGCCCTTAGGTTATTAAATACAGTTAAGGTATTAATTAGTTAGTTAAAAAAAACTTATTTCTTAAGATTTAGTATATATATATACTTTTAAACCTAGTAGTCCTATACCGTATATTTAGCGTAGCTCTACTACCTAGCAAATAGTAATACTTTGTAATAGTAACTATAGCTATTATACGATTATCAAGAACGTCTATAACGTTGATCTTTAATACCATAGTATTATTTAGGTATAATTTAACCTATATACGTCTTTAATTAACGTCTTAATTGCCTTCCCCCGGCCGCGTACTTAGTTTTTATAAAAAAGTAATAGCCAGATAGCTTATACGCGTATTTTCTTTTTTTTAAATAGCGCTATTATAATGGAGTTATATTAGTAAGGTTACGGCTATTTACTAAAAGGGTATTAAATGGTAAAGTATAAAGACACTTTACTTATTAAGCTTAATCCTTTTCCTTAATACCTTACTTCCCATTATTAACCTTTGTCCAATTTGGATGTATCTTTATATTATTAATGATTTAATATGCCTCTTTATTCTCCTACTAGCTGCTCTTTTAAGTAAATTTTATAGCGTATTTTAGCCCTACCTTTATATATAGAACCTTAACCCCCACTAACTTATAACTAGTACTGGTCCTACCTAAATAATTTTGCCTATATGTCTTTAAAAGACCAGAAATCTAATAATAGGATTTTAAAGGCTTATAATAAGACGCACTACGTTAAATCTAATACCTTTAGTCCTTATAATCGATATATGCGTACTAAGAGTAAGAGTTACGTTAAGGTAAGCTTTTTATCCTTAATAGATTTCTATTACTAACTTTAAGCTTTAATAGCCTAGGCCTAAGTAGTAACGTTCCTTTAATATCCTTAACTACTATATCGCCCAGACTCTCTCCTATTTAAGCGCTAATACTAAATATCTAGGTTAAATTTAAGATTATACTATAGCTATTTATACTAACTATAACTCTTAGTAAGCTAGCTAGTAACGCTTAATATAAGAGTAAGGTTAGTATACTAAGGATAGGGTAATAAGAAGAAGGTTACTGTCTACTATAAAAAGGAGTTTATGTATACGCGTTAAGTTTTAAAAGAGTATAATATAATATATTATTAGGGAGGTTACCCTTCGGGTACTTAGCGGATAGGTAATTAACAATTACTATAATAAGGTCTTAGTAGTTCTAAATTATACTAACCAGCTAATATCTCTGTTTATTCTAAGTTTAAGCGTACCTTTATTAACTATAAGCTTACGCCATAAGAGCTTTTTAGTATTAGTTTAGACCTAATATTAGTGTTAAGCGTTTAAGGATCTCTGCCTTAGCTACACCTTATCGTCTTACCCCTATTTTTATACCTACTTGCACCCCTACTAAGGGGTCTAGATTCTATTCTTGTTAGCTATTACTTAATAGCCTAATAGATACTAATCCTACTCCTAATAATAAGGCATAGTAGCTTTTTAGATTAAGCATTTATAGTTTAGATTTTTAGGATTCGTTCTTATATATAGTAGCAGTTAAGGACTTTAATTAAGTGCTTAACAAGACCTTATAAGGCTTTTAAAAAGGGCTTAAAAGCCCTAGAAATAATATTCCTAGTATAGATTAATAAATAGGAATACAATTTTAGCAAAATGCCCTATTAACTCTATGCTATATATGTAAAAATGCTAAGGACCTATCCTGCCTTAGGCTGTAGCCCTAATTCTTATAGTTTCTGGAGCCTGTCTGTTCTATATCCGATTTAACTTATTTACTCTTTAGGGCCTCTTATAGCCTCCTATAGAGCGTGTTTTGGTATTAGGCAGAGTATATTAATATATTGTTTATTAATAACATTTGCGTAGGTATTAAGGGCTCCTAGTAGGTCTACGCCTAATAGGGAGGTTTTTAATTTAGGGCTTAGAGATTTAATAAGGCTATTAATTAGTGCGGAGTCGTTTTAGCCAATTTCCCTTATATAACGGTTAAATTTAGAGAAGTATAAAAGGA
>Ga0307515_10011768_pt1 | contig 16557 bp, 2 predicted proteins | sample 17_EM_MG_FD_194513 | JGI IMG/M metagenome (GOLD analysis project Ga0307515, IMG submission 194513) | Populus trichocarpa ectomycorrhiza microbial communities from riparian zone in the Pacific Northwest, United States - 17_EM | ecosystem: Host-associated > Plants > Roots > Unclassified | place... | reverse complement strand
AAATAACCTTAGACTTATTTATAGTTCTAATTCTATCTTATAGTCCTATATTATATACTTTAATAGCTTTTTACTTTCTAGTAACTATAGTTTCTTACCATACTTATAGTATCTCTTTAGTATATAGCTTAACCCTTTCTCTATTTCTTTATAGGTCGCCCCTACTTAGTACTATACTAACTTAGCTTACTATCGCATCTTACGTTATTAAGTATCTTTAATATTAACCTAACCTATAACCTAATTAATCTTTAGATTGTATTCCTATAACTAAGGCATTCCTAATACTGCCTTATTATTTCCTAATAGTAATATATTAAAAGATATCTTAATTTATCTTCCTTTAATAGTTAACTAAATAGGTCCTGTTTTAAGGTTAATAATGCCTCCTTTATAGGCTATTAGATCTCCTAAAATTATTACTAATAGGTAAGGGTGCTTCTTTTTCCTATATAGTAACCCCATTCTTTTAACTACTATTAGCAAAATATAGTTTCTTATTACCCTACTATCTATTAGTGCCTTAAATTATTAATCTTACCATTTTACTTATAAATTTAGGTATCGTTCTTAAATTTCTTTAAGGGTTTAAGGGTTTACTACTAGCTCCCTCTAGTTTTATAGGCCTTTACTTTTCCTAACTATTAGCTATTTAATCCTATTTATACTTAGTCTAACTTAGGCCAATACTTAGTTCGCTTTTTATCTTTAATATACTATAAATAGGTATTCTTTGGACATTCCTACTACTATTATCTATCTAAGTATTCTTCCGTAAGGAATCTTCCTAGTTAAAGTATTAAGTCCTTTTATTTTTAAACTTCTATAGGGTGCCAACTATATATATACTTAGTATTTCGATATTTCGCCTTATCCAGTGTCTAATATATCCTTACTAGGTACTTTTAATTCTTATCCTTAGGTGCTCTATATATATTATATATATTATCCATATATATAATCTATACCAATATATAATATACTTAGTGTCTTAGGTTAACTCTTAGCTTATCTTTATCCCTAAGTTTAAACCCTCCTTATATTAATCTAAGCGTTACAACTTTATTTACAGGTACTAAGATTTACCTCTCGCTTCTCTAGTCCTCTAATTACTCCTCTAGATCCTTTAATGTTACAATTAAGGCTCCTTTAATATAAGTTATAGCCTTCTCTATAATCGGGTGGTCTTAAATAACTTTTTTATCTAACTATATATAGAAATCTTCTTACTTGTTATTATATCGTTATCTATACCACTTTTAGTACAGTCCTTTAAGTATATACGGTTTGTCCGTAAGGAAGTATCTTCTTATTACTATATTATAATAGCCCTTTATATATTACTCTTCGAACCTAGTTAAAATCCCTAAATCCTCTTTTTCTTCTAGTTTAGTAAGCCACTTAGCCCTTAGTGTGCCTATTCTAGGTCTGTTAATAATTCTTTATATAGGTGCTCTATTCCTTATATAACCTAATATACTAGATCTCTTATCTAGTTTCTGCTCTTGCTATAAGGTAATTCTTACTCTAAATTCCTCTATAGTTTCTTTTTTTTTGCGTCTTACAAGTAGATCCCTAAAGTTTTCTTACTTCTTAATCTTGTTAATAGTCCTTATTTGTGCGTTAAAATCTTAGTTCTATAAAATTCTTAATCCTAAGCTTACTTCTATCTTAAGTTTAGCTTCTACCTTAGTCTAACTAGGCTTAGGTGTTCTTATCTCTTCTTAAGAGTCTTAAATCTCGTTTATCTTATCTTAAGAATCTTTTTCTTATAGGAAACTCTATCCCAAGCTTATTTATATATTTCTAAACTAAGCCACTGCCCTACTCCATCAGTTTTCGTCCATTATAGGTCCTTAGGTATGCCTTATCTCATCTTAAAAATCTTAGTTATCTCTTATCTCTTCTTAAGAATCTTAAGCCTTTAGCCTTTTGCCTTTATTAAGTAGTGAGCTAGCACTAGCAATTATTTGCTTGCTTAATCCCCTTTAAACATTACTCCTTCCGTTTTATAAAGTAATAGATACCGTATTTAACGGTGTTATAATGCCCGTTACTAATCCTTGCTCTATAGCGGTCTTAGTCTCTACTTCTATTATAACTTCTTTAAGGTTTATACGCTTTTAGTAAGCTACCTTTATTACCTTATCGTCTGTAAATATTTCGCCTATATTAAACTTATTGTCTTTAATATCTAATCTACGCAATAGTTCGTTAGTTCCTCTATACCCTATAGATTTTAGCTCTTATAGCTAATAGCTTACGCCATACTTAGCGTCCTTATAAATTTAGCATGCGTTATTATAATAGAACGCGAAACTTTTAATTAAATATTCTTTTGTTCCTTGCAGTATACTATTGTTACTTTATATATATATACCTTCTACTAGTTTGGTTCCCTTTATTATATAGTAACTCTAACTATCTTTATAATCCCTTGCGAAGTAACCTTATTTTTTATAATTTATATAAACTCTGTCTCTAAACTACTAACTTTACTATAGAGTCCGCCTAAACGTCTTCTACTATTAAGATCCCTAGTTTAGCCTCTGCTCCTTAGTCCTATAATTACTTAATTCTTAACCTCTAGGTTTCTATAGGTTTCTTTAGACCGCTTAGGTCTATTAGCTCTACGCTATACCATAGTTTTTAACTTAGCTTTAGTCGTTGCGTACTCTGCGTTTTATATAACTATAGAACTTTATCCTAGCCTCTCTTAGCCTGCTCTCTTTAGTAGATCCAATTATTAATCTTAATTACTTAATCTATTAATTCCCTTAAAGTATCCGTATCTTCTATTAGAATAATTACATCCTAGACTTTAGCCTTAAGTCCCTATTTATACTATACTATAAGCGCCTTATTATTCCACTTAACTTATATAGCTAGCGTTTAGAACTATATTATATACTTAATTACTAAAGTTTATTACGTAATGTTTTAGAGTTTTCTTTCCGCTATAGTTACTACCTTTAGGTCTTCGAACATTTATATAAGTTACTCCGTAAATTCCTCCTAACTTAAAAATATAAACCGCACCCTTTAGTTAGTGGTTATTATTCCATTCGCCTATATTTCTATAAGGTAAGGCTTAAACTACTTAAGTACCCTTCCTAATAGGAATAGTCCCGCATATGCTATTCAATCTATAGGTATTAGCAGTTTTACTCCTTCTTATATAACCTTAAAGTGTATTTATATAAGGAACCCTTTAAGCTTTAACCTCTCTCCCGAGAATCTCTTAATTAAAGGTAACTTAATCTTTACTGCCCCTATCCCGTTAATCCTTTATTTAAGTATTATATTATTTTCTATTAACTAGTTAACTATTTTTTATAGTTGTTTAACCGTTATAGGTTGTTATAAGTTAGTATCTGCTATACTAGTATTACCTCCTAACCTTAAAGTAGTTGCCGCCGTTAATGGCGTTATAGTGGCTGCTTTTAGTAGTATATTATTCGACTTATTAAAACCGTAACTAGGTAGTAATTGTGTAACGGAACCTAATAGTAGGTACTACGATAGGCTTATTAATAGGCTAGGTGTATAGGTAATACAAGTAAGTTAACAACGTAATAATAACTAGTGGAGTGGTTGCCTAATAAATTAACTCTAATTATATTCTAAAATTTACTATAAAGAATGCTATGGCACTAGCAGAAAACGGTAGAACTTAGCTGGCAGAACTTAGTAGAACTCGCGGTTATATAACTAGAGGACCGCATAAAAGAACCCTACTTTAACCAGCGCTACTCTTCTCCTCCTTTTCTTTCTCTAGCTTTAGATCCTTATTTATAGACAATCTAATTATATGAGCTTATATACGTCCTTCTTGCCGTACTTATACCTTAATTAACTAAGTTACTAATATTATCTAAAGCTTAAACTACCCTTTCTTCCTAAGAAGGAACTTAAGAATATCTATAAGACTATAAATATGATAAGAATATAAAATAGGACCCTAAGGATATTACTAGGACTATAAGGATAGAATAGAACCTAAAGGAAAAGAATAAAACCTAAAGGAAAAGAATAGAACCTAAAGGAAAGGACCTATAAGACACGCATAGACTAGAACCCCCTAAAGAAATTACCTCAAATTACCTAATACCCCTACTACTATATTACGAAATATAGTAGCTAATAAAGCAGCTGTAGGACCCGGAAATACCTTAGATAAAGAAATAATTAATATTTTAACCCCCTAGGCGGAACTTACGGCAGCTAATACCGAAATTAAACGGTTACGAGAACTGCTTAAAACTAGAGACATCCCTATATCTTAAGATAGCCTATTAGACAGACTTGCTATAGTCCTTAAGGCCTTAGCCTAATATACTATATTATTACAATATATAAAGATTGCAGACCCCCTATTATTTATAGATGGAACTAACCCTATATTTAATAATTAGAAGCTTTAACTATAAGATAAGCTTAAAGTTAATACAGACCACTTCCCTACTACTTAGGCTAAAATGGCCTACGTCTTTGGCCGTACTAGTGGGGATGTATAATCGTACCTACGTCCGCAATATACTGCAGACTTAGTAGACCCTTTCGTCTTAGAAGAAGAAATAATTAACTACCTATCTTTTATTTATAAAGACCCTTTTAAGATATAAACGCCCGCCTTAACTATAAAGGCCTAAATATAAAAATAATGGAAACCTTTTTGGCCTTTTAGACCCGTTTTTTACACGTAGCTGGCTAGGCTCAAATCTCCTAAAAAGATCTACTACTAGACCTATTTAATAAGCTTACCTTAAACCTATAGCGAGCTATACTGCTAGTCTTTACTACTATATAGACGCTAAAGGAACTAATAGATTAGTACTTAGCTATTAACTAAGGCTTCTATTAAATTAAAGTATATGCTAAGCGGTATAAAGCTAAGAACCCTTTAAACCAGACTATAAGTAATATAAGAATAGCTAATAGTGCCCTAGTATAGGCCGTAACTCCTGCGGTATTAACTATTTAGCCCGCCGTTAATCTAGCAGCTAGTTATATAGCTAATCCTACTATAAGCCCGGTATAGACTTGGCCTATATATAGTAACCCCTATAGATAAGCCCTTAGTAATTAAGGAGCTTGCTTTTTATATAGCTAAAAAAAACCACTTTATAAAGGACTGCCTAATAGCGGTAAAAATAAATAAGGTCCTATTAATTTAGGAAAATGGTATAGAGTTAGAAAAAGAGAAACCCTAAAAAAAGACTTCTCTCTAAGGTTAAAAGGGATTAATATATTATATATTAATCTAGGTCGGCTAGTTAGTAAAAGAAGCTACACTATCCCTTGTACTTTATTCTATAATAAATATTAAGTTTTAACCTCTACTTTAGCTAACTTAGGAGTAAATGCCTTTACCTTTAATTAATATAAAGTGCGCTATAAAACTAGCTAACTTTTTAAATACGCCTTTAGAAGAACTGCCTAAGCTAATTCCTATTTATGGGTATAACGGATAAGTAGGGCTACCTATTACAACTATCTTACGGATTTATCTCTATATTAATGGACGAAGGTAATATAATATCCCCTTCCTTATTACGCACCTTAAAAGCTATAATATAATCTTAAAAAGAAAATGGCTAGCCTATTTAGGCTTATAGCTTAATATACGGAACAGGTAGCTTATTTAGCCCAAAACTATACCCCTAACGCCTTCCTTTATAAAAGAAATTAGTATTATAATAGAAATCCTTATACGGCTATAGATAAGTACTTTTTATTAGGCTAATGCGATATATAGGGACTAAGCTTTTAAGAATAATATATAGCTTAATCCGCAACGGATCCGTATACTATACCGCCCCTAAACTGCCTATATTACGCTACCTACACTAAAGACTTAGGGGGTTAGTAGTAACCTAGCTAAGCCCTTAGTAGAGAACTTAGGCCTTATACAGCTATAAAAAAAATAGGCTAGAAATATTAGATAATATAATAAATTAATAGATTAAAAGGATAACTTATAGAAAATGGAATATAAGTTAAGGAAGACTATAAACCTTATATAGCAAAATACGGCCTAATAAATATCCGTAAAGAAACCTACGGACCTCCTACTAGTTAATATCTGCTATATTGGCGCTATAGAATTCTACTAAAACCTAGTTTAGCCTAATACTATTACCTTTATAACTAGCTTATACAAAATTAACTAAATAATTAAAGAGAAAAAAGCCCTAGCCTAAGAGAAAGGCGAGCTTATAGATAAGGAGCTAGTAGAACAGAAACTGCCCTATTAATACCAAAAAATGAAAAAAAAAACCCTTCTCTAAAGCAGCGTTTAATATACTTCCGCCTCACTAACCATATAACTATAAGATTAAGATTAAGCTAGTTAAGGAAGTTACCCTTAGCTATAGCCCCCTCCAATAGTAATCTACTGCCGAATTATAGGCTATAAAGCAGTATTTTATTAATAACCTGGATAAGGGCTTTATTAAGTCTAGTTAAGCCCCTTTTAACTTACCTATCCTCTTTACTAAAAAACTAAATAGAGGACTTTGTTTTTATATTAACTACTATAAGCTTAATAACTTAACCCTTAAAGACCGCTACCTACTGCCTTTACTTAATAAGACTTTAGCCTAAATAAGTAAAGCTAAGAGCTTTATAAAGCTTAATATCCGTTAAGCTTTTTACCGGATTAGAATAAACACTAGATTAGAAAACCTTACTATATTTTACACCCGTTTCGGAATATATAAATATAAAGTACTACCTTTTAGACTAACTAACGAACTAGCTATATATTAACCATATAAAAATAATATACTATTTAACTACCTTAATGACTTCTATATAGCCTACCTAGATAATATTATAATTTACTCTAAAAATAAATTAGAATATAAGGAGTATGTCTATAAAGTCCTATAACGGCTTTAAGAAGCTAGCCTCTAAGCTAATATTAAGAAGTTAGAATTTAGTATTAAGCGTATAAAGTACTTAGGGTTTATTATTAGTACGGATAGAATTAAGGCAGACCTAAAAAAAATAGCCGTAATTAACTAATAGGAACCCCTACGGACCGTAAAGGGGGTATAGTTATTTTTAGGTTTCTGTAACTTCTACTAACACTTTATAAAGAACTATAGCCGAATTACTTAACCTCTTAACTACCTTACTAGAAAGGACCAGCCCTTTTATTTTAACGCCGTATATAAGCAGGCCTTTAATAAGCTTAAAAAACGGCTAGTTTCTACTCTTTTACTTGTCTATTTTTACCTAGAACGGCCCTTAATACTAGAAACCAATGCCTTAGATAGTGTAATAGCTAGTATTTACTCTTAGAAGTAGCTAAACGGAGAATAGCACCCCGTTGCCTACTATTTAAAGACTATAGTAAATGCTAAGCTTGTTAAAATAAGGTTATAGATATTACGGAAGTGGGTATAAGCTAGAATACAATGTACTAAACGGGGTAGTAATTAAAGAAGGCTACATACGCGTAACTATGCGTGGTTAATACAAAGACATTTAGATTAAGAAGAAGAGTCTTTATATGCTAGGTACGATTATAAATAGGAGTTATAGGGGAACGTGCGTAGGTGTCTTGGGACAAACGGGAGCACGGGTTAAAAACGTCAAAACGCGCAGGGACGTAAGAGCGTGTAAGTCCCGTAATAATAGGGCTAAAACTATATATATTACTTATTTTCTATATAGGTGGTTAAAGAGTTTTTAAGGAACTTTAACTAACGGTTAAAGTTATCTAATTAGTCAGATTCCTGCTAAGATATTTTTCCTATAAGTCTTATTACGTAATATCGTTATAGGCTTATTTTCCAACACCCTCCCTTAAGCTTAGTCAATAATATTGCTATATACACTGTATATAGGGGTATAGAGTTACTTAACAAGGGTTACTAAAGCTTCTCTAAGGTAGAATAAGTATCTAATAAGGAGTTAAGCCCTCCCTAATATCTAGAGACAGTGTCTACTCTATAAAATATCTCTTGGAGATTTTAGTAGTACCTCCCTATAGGTGTTTTATATTAATAATAGAGCTTTAAAGGCCCTATATCCTTATCTTAGATCTCCCCTAAAGTATATTTATCCTTTTTACTAGTATAAGCCCTCCCTAATATTATGGCCGTTAGATTTAGTAGTAGGTTAGTAGATTAAGGTTCTATCGCTTATTAAGGCCTTAAGGCGTTATTTAGCGCACTCTCTAAGGATCTACTGATTGTGTACTGATTTCCTATTAAGGCCTAGTATAGTTAATTAAGTTTCTACACTATCTAAAGGTATTTAAGGAAGGTGTTACGGACGCTTTAAGTACGATGTTACGACTACTTGGAGAAGAGTCGGAAGAAGCTAGTTAGTTAATATAGGTACGGTCTAGGATGGATCTGGTAGAACTATGTGACGAGGAATAGTAACCGAGTTATGTGATGTAATCTGTGTAATCTATATAATCTATATAATCCGTAACAGAGTAGATAGAATATACGTACCTTACGTATAAGGAGGGTTTTCTAGGAGTATAGTTGTGTATTTAAAGGACTATAGTCCCTACTCTAGATAGTTCTTTTCTTATAGTAATTCTTAGAATACAATTAGAGTTAATCTATTGGGTAACTACTCCACTAGTTGTTATTATATTATTAACTTTAATTTATATCACCTATACACCTAGCCTAATAATGAGCCTATTGTAGTTCTTGCTATAAGGTTCTGTTACACAATTACTACCTAGTTACGGTATTAAATATAGAAAGTTGAATAACATGCCACTAAAAGCAGCTACTACGACGCCATTAACGGCGGCAACTACTTTAAGGTTAGGAAATGATACTAGTATAGCAGATACTAACTTATAGCAACCTATAACGGTTAGACAACTATAAGAGATAGTTAACTAGTTAATAGAAAATAATGCAATACTTAAATAGAGGATTAACGGAATAGGCGCAGTAAAGGTTAAGTTACCATTAATTAAGAGATTCTTAGGAGAGAGATTAAAGCTTAAAGGATTTCTTATGTAAATATATTTTAAGGTTATGCAAGAAGGAGTAAAGCTAGTAATACCCGTAGATCGGATAGCGTATGTAGGGCTATTCTTATTAGAAAGGGCACTTAAATAGTTTAAATCTTACCTTATAGAGATATAGGCCAATAGAATAATAACTACTAATTAAGATATACGATTTATGTTCTTAAGTTAGGAAGGGTTTATAGAGTAACTTATATAAATGTTTGGAGACCTAGAGGCGATAACTACGGCGGAAAGAAAACTTCAAGACATTATGTAATAAACCTTAGTAATTAAGTATATAATGTAGTTCTAGACACTAGTAATATAAGTTAAGTGGAATAATAGGGCGCTTATAGTACAGTATAAGCAAGGACTTAAGGCTAAAGTTTAGGACGTAATTATTCTAATAGAAGATGTGGATACCCTAAGGGAATTAATAGATTAAGCAATTAAGATTAATAATAGGATCTTCTAAAGGGAATAGGCTAAGAGAGGTTAGGATAGAGTTTTATAGTTATATAAGACGCAGAGTACGCAACGACTAAAGCTAAGTTAGAAACTATAGTATAGCGTAGAGCTAATAGACCTAAGCAGTACTAAAGAAACCTATAAAAGATAGAGTAAGAAACTATAGAAATCTAGAGGTTAAGGATTTAGTAATTATAGGACTAAGGAGTAAAGGCTAAACTAGGGATTTTAGCAGTAAAAGACGTTTAGGCGGACTCTATAGTAAAGTTAGTAGTTTAAAGATGGAGCTTATATAAATTGTGGGAAATAGGGTTATTTTATAAGGGATTATAAAGATAGTTAGAGTTATTATATAATAAAGGGAACCTAACTAGTAGAAAATATATATATATAAAGGGATAATAGTATACTATAAGGAATAAAAGAGTGTTTAATTAGAAGTTTTGCGTTTTGTTATAATAACGCATACTAAATTTATAAAGATGCTAAGTATAGCGCAAGCTATTAGCTATAAGAGCTAAAGTTAAAGGGACTTAAAGGAACTATAGAGTTAGATAAAGAATAAGATTAACTTTATAAGCTAGATTAAGATATTACAGTAACGTACGGATAAAGATTAGTAGCAATAATAATGGAGTTAGAGTACTTATTAATTAACAGCGCTAAGGAAAAAAAAGGAATTAACTAGGGGTATTTAAACCTTAATAACGCAATAGAAATAGAGACTAAGACCGCCATAGAGTAAGGTTTAGTAATGGGTATTATAACACCGTTAGATATAGCATCTATCGCTTTATAAGACAAAAGGAGTAATATCTAAAGAAGATTAAGTAAGTAGATGACTGCTAGTGCTAGCTTACCATTTAATAAAGGCAAAAAGCTAAAGGCTTAAGATTTTTAAGAAGAGATAAGAGAGATCTAAGATTCCGTAAATAGGATAATAATAGCTTAAAGACCTATAATGGACGAAAACTAATAGAGTAGAGTAGTAGCTTAGTTTAGAGATATATAAATAAGCTCGGGATAAGAGTTTCCTATGGCATTAGATTCTTAAGACGAGATAGATAAAATTTAAGACTTTTAAGACGAGATAAGAATACTATAGACGCCTAGTTAAACTAAGGCGGGAGTTAAGCTTAAGTTAGAAGCGAGCTTAGGATTAAAGAATTTAAGGGACTAAAAATTTGGAGTATAAATAAAGACATCTATAGGTAAGAGATAAGGAGCTTCTTTATAGATTAGAGAATCTGCAATATAAACAGTAGTTAGACTAGGAGATAAATATATAGACTTAGAGGACCTACTAGGGGAATACAGTATTTAGCCTAAAGATTAAAAAGTTAATACTAAGATTAAGAAGTATAAAGACTTTAAGGATCTACTTATAAGACGCGAAAGAAAAGAAACTATAGAGGAATTTAGAGTAAGAATTACCTTATAGCAAGAGCAGAAACTAGATAAGAGATTTAGTTTACTAGGTTGTATAAGGGACAGAGCACCTATATAAAAAATTACTAATAGGCCAAGAGTAGGCACACTAAGAGTTAAGTGGCTTACTAAACTAGAATAAGAAGAGAATCTAGGGATTTCTACTAGGTTTAAAAAACGATATATAAAGGGCTGTTATAATATAGTAATAAGAAGATACTTTCTTACAAATAAGCCGTATATACTTAAAGGGTTATACTAAAAGTAGTATAGACAACAACATAATAACAAATAGGAAGATTTCTATATATAGTTAAATAAAAAAGTTGTCTAAGACTACCTAATTATAGAGAAGGCTATAACTTATATTAAAGGAGCCTTAATTATAATGTTAAAAGATTTAAAGGAGTAATTAGAGGACTAAAGAAGCGAAAGGCGAATCTTAGTACCTATAAATAAAGTCGCAACGCTTAGATTAATAAGAGAGAGGTTTAAACTTAAGGATAAAGACGAGCTAAAAGTTAACCTAAGATACTAAGTATATTATACACTATTGTAAATAATATGCGTAGATAATATATATAATATATATAGAGCACCTAAGAACAAAAATCGGAAGTATTTAATAAGAATGTATTAGATAACGGATAAGGCAAAATATTAAAACGCTAAGTATATATATAGTTGGCACCCTATAGAAGTTTAAGAATAAGGGGACTTAATACTTTAACCAGGAAGATTCTTTACAGAAGAATGCCTAGATAGATAATAGTAGTAGGAATATCTAGAAAATACCTATCTATAGTATATTAAGGATAAAAAGCAAACTAAGTATTAGCCTAAGTTAGACTAAGTATAAATAGGATTAAGTAGCTAATAGTTAGGAAAAGTAAAGGCCTACGGGACTAGAGGGAACTAGTAGTAGAGCCTTAAACCCTTAAAGGAATTTAAGAATAATACCTAAATTTACAAGTTAAGTAGTAAGATTAACAGTTTAAGGCATTAATAGATAGTAGAGTAATAAGGAACTATATCTTGTTAATAGCAGTTAAAAGAATAGGGTTACTATATAGGAAAAAGGAATATTCTTACCTATTAGTGATAATTTTAGGAGATCTAATAGCCTATAGAGGAGGTATTATTAATCTTAAAATAGGACCTATTTAGATAACCATTAAAGGGAGATAAATTAAGATGTCTTTTAATATATTATTATTAGGGAATAATAAAGCAGTATTAGGAATGCCTTAGTTATAGAAATATAATTTAAAGATTAATTAGGTTATAGGTTAAGTTAATATTAGAAATACTTAACGCTATAAGATGTAATAATAAGCTAAGTTAGTATAGTACTAAGCTAGAGCAATATATAAAGAAACTAAGAAAGGGTTAAATTATATACTAAAGAGATACTATAAATATAGCAAGAAACTATAGTCACTAGAAAGTAAAAAGCTGTTAAAGTATATAGTATAGGACTATAAGATAGAATTAGAACTAGGAATAAGTCTAAGGTTCTTTTTAATCTATAAGCTTATTAAAGAAAAAGATAGAGCGTTAAGAGAATTTATTTAGGAAAACTTATAAAAGGAATATATTAGACCATTACAGTTATTAGCGGGTTATCCAGTACTGTTCGTACTAAAGAAGAATGGTAAATTAAGGCTATATATTAACTATAGATAGTTAAACAGCATTACTAGAAAGAATAGGTATCCTTTACCCTTAATTAGCAAAATTTAAGATAGAATAGGTAAGGTATAAATCTTTATAAAGATAGATCTAAGATGGGCGTACTATTAAATTAAAATTAAGGAAGGCAATAAATAAAAGGCAGCCTTTAGGTTAAAGAAAGGACTATATAAACTATTAGTTATATAATTTAGGCTTATAAATATACTAGTAACGTTTTAGAAGCAAATTAATAATATATTAGAAGAACACTTAGATGAATTTATTATAGTATATCTTAATAATATTATTATCTATTTAATAACTAAAAAAATATATAAAGAATATATTAAATAGGTTTTAAAGAGACTATAAGAAGAATAGATACTAGTAGCAATTAAGAAATGCGAGTTCTTTACTAGGAAGACTAATTTTGTTAGATTTATTATTAAACTAGGCTAACTTAGCATAGATCTAAAAAAGATTAAGGCTATAGTAAATTGGTAGGAACTAGAGAACGTTATATAGTTAAGATTGTTTTTAGGGTTTTGAAACTACTATAAAAGGTTTATAGCGTAATAGTTAAAGGATATTAAGCCATTTACGTGGTTAATAAAGAAAGAAAAACTATAGGTATAGGGAAGAGAGTAATAAGAACTATTTAAGGAAGTTAAGAGGTTATTTACCTAAGAGCTAGTTTTTAAGATCTATTAACTAGGACTAGAAACGGTTATAGAAACAAATGCATTAGATTTTATACTAGGGGCATACTTTATATAGAAGCATCCAGATAAATAGCACCTAGTAGTATACTATAGTTAGAAGATAACACTATTAGAGTTAAACTATAACATCTATAATAAGGAGTTATTAGGTATAGTTACAGTATTAAAGAAATAGAGAGCATTTTTATAAGGTATAGAAAAACTATTTATAGTTAAGATAGATTATAAGAACCTAATAGGATTCCTAATAATAAAGGAACTTAACTAAAAATAGGTTAGATGGGCAGAGATACTTATAGAATACCATTTTAAGATTTAGTATATTAAGGGTATAGATAACACGCAAGCTAATGCGTTAAGTTAAAAGGCTAAACTATAAAATAATGAAAAGCTATTAGGGGCTTTATTATAAAAAGACATAGACGGGTTAATTAGGTATAATTATCTAAAAATTACAGTAACTTAAAAGAATAAGTTAGAAAAGATTTATAAGTTACTAGAAAGCTTTTAGGTATAAAGAATTCTAAAGGTATAGCTAGAAGATCTACAGATAGATATATACGAAAATTAAAAAGCTAAGTATATCCTAAGAAGTATAGCAGAGCAATTTATGGAAGATTTCTATAAAGGATTAACTTAAGGATATAATAGAGCTATAGGCTTAGTATTAAGACTCTAAAAGGAGTATATTATTAACGGAATCTAAAAAATAGCTAGAAAGGTCACTAGAGAGTATCTAAATTGCTAAAGAAATAAACTAATAAGGTATAGGCTATACGGAGGGCTATAACCTATTAAAATACTAGAGAGATTATAGGAGGTTATATTATAGGACTTTATTATAAAGTTGCCGAAATTAAGAGATCCTATTACTAGGTAAGATTATAACGCAATTTTAGTAATAGTAAATAAGCTTATAAAGTAGGGATACTTTATAGCGTGTATAGAAGAGATATTAGTAGAAGATATTACTAAAATCTATATTAAAGAAGTGTTTATAAGACATAGAGTACTAAGTAAGATTATATTGGACAGAGATTTAAGATTTATAGTAGCATTTTAGAAAGTATTCTTAGCGGAGTAAAGAGTTCGAGTAGTAACTTTTACCGTATATTATCCGCAAATAGACGGTTAAATAGAAAGACTAAATTAGACACTAAAGCAGTATTTAAGGTACTATATTAATTACGCATAGAATAATTAAGTATTACTATTACTAGTTATATAGTTTATATATAATATAACACCATAAGAAGAAATAGGTATATTACTATTTAAGGCGAATTATAGATATAAGCTAAGAATATCGCTATTACTATAATAAGTAAAGAAGATAAGTAGTATAGCTAAGTAAAGGATAGAGATATTAATAAATCTTTATAAGAACCTTATGGAAATAGCTAAGGTAGTATAGTAAAGAATAAAGAAATATTATAATGCTAAGAGATTTAAGGGACTAGATCTTAAGGAGGGAGATAAAGTATAGCTACTATATAAAAACTTTAAGAGTTAATAACTAAGTAAGAAGTTAGACTACGTTAGACTAAGACCTTTTAAAATTATATAAAGAATTTTACTGGTTATATTTAAGTTAAGCCTACTAGCTAAAATAAAAATCTACTCTATATAGTATATTATAATGCTAGAGCTAGTATATAGAAATATTAAGCCACCGGTTTATAAAGCAGACACATATAAAGGATAAGAAGAGGATAAATAGCAAGTTTTAAAGATTATTAGTTATAAGGATGTTAATAATAAAATATAATATAAGGTTAAGTAAATAAGCTATAATAAGACTACCTAGGGACTACTAAAAAGTTTAAAGAATGCTATAGAGAGGGTATAGGAGTATTAAAAGAAAATAGGTTAGGCAATATTAATAAGGAAGAATCGCTAAAGAATAAGTTACTTAAAGGGGACCTAGGAAGAGCGACTACTAAACTATTTAGAGTTATTCCCTTTATAGGAAGAGAGTCGGTTCTCTTATTACCAAGTTCCTATAGACCTTATTTTATAAGTTTTTACTCCTTAAAACACACCTTTTTACGAACCTATTTAAGACGTAGAAGATAAGTAAAAGCTAAAAGACAAGTTTTAAGGGCACGCTATTAAGTAGCCGTAGCCTCTTATTCCGCCTCTTACGATTACTATAGTTTATTAAGGGCACTTAAGAGCTTACTATTAAGCTTTATAGCAGTAGATTAAATATAAAACCCTATAATAAATTACTTAGGGAACTTAAAGACTATTAAGAGTTATAGGACGCCTATATTTAGCGTTAGAAATAAAGCGAATGTTATAGGACGAATAAATATTTACTTTTATACACTTTAAATAAAAAGAGGGTTGCTAAGATAAAGGACTTGCTAGCGTAATATAAACTAACCCCTCTTTCGCATAATAAAAATATAAAAATAGCATTATTTTACCTAGTAATAGTACTATAGCGATAGTATAAGCGCGACGAACTATAGAGGAAAGGGAAGTTACTTTAGGTATAATAAGTAATAATATTAACTAAATTAATTAGACGGATATTATACCTCTAATAAACGACTTAGAGATATTTAGAATCTTTAAGGACAAAGATAAAAAGAAGGGAGATAGTATTACGGACGCTTTAAGTATAATATTATAACTACTTAGAGAAGAGTTAAAAGAAGCTAGTTAGTTAATATAGGTATAGTCTAAGATAGATTCGGTAGAACTATATAATAAGGAATAGTAACTAAGTTACATAATATAATCTATATAATCTATATAATCTATATAATCCGCAATAAAGTAGATAGAGTATATATACCTTACGTATAAGGAGGGTTTCCTAGAAGTATAGTTATATATTTAAAGGACTACAGTCCCTACTCTAGATAGTTCTTTTCTTATAGTAATTCTTAGAATATAATTAGAGTTAATCTATTAGGCAACTACTCCACTAGTTGTTATTACGTTGTTAACTTTAATTTATATTACCTATACACCTAGCCTAATAACGAGCCTATTGTAGTTCTTGCTACAAGGTTCCGTTACAGAAGGCGTAGAACTAAGGACCCGCGAGAGGCTTAGTAAGGCCGTATAAGGTAGTATTGCCAGGGTGTACGGTAGGGAGTAGGCAAGCCGAGTATGAGTTACATAGGGAGTCGATAGAAGAGGACGATATGGTAATAAGGGTAGGCAATAGCCTAGTACAGAGACGAACCGATGAGGAGGGAAGGGCTGTAAGCCTGAGGTGCTTATAAGGAGGTGCCAAGGGCTAGCCGAAGGCTA
>Ga0307515_10011767_pt1 | contig 16558 bp, 7 predicted proteins | sample 17_EM_MG_FD_194513 | JGI IMG/M metagenome (GOLD analysis project Ga0307515, IMG submission 194513) | Populus trichocarpa ectomycorrhiza microbial communities from riparian zone in the Pacific Northwest, United States - 17_EM | ecosystem: Host-associated > Plants > Roots > Unclassified | place... | reverse complement strand
GGTCGTTTATTAGCTAAAAAGAGGAAGGTAGCTAATAAAAAGAAGCTTATAAATAAGCGTAAAAAGCTAGCTAAAATACTAACACCAGAGCCTAAAACTCCGAGCGACTCTAAGAATAAATATAGTAAGTAAGATAAAGCACATAAACAGCAGGAAGACTTGTAATTATTACTGTAGTAATGCTATATAATTGATTCTTTAAAACTCTAGCGATTAAGCTATCCTGGCGATTTAGATATCCACCACCCACCCTTTAGGTAGGTGGTTAAGGCGCAGCTAATAAAGGCTACGGATACTATATTAGATCCTATATAGAGGGCTCTACATTAAAGCTCTATAGTCTAAATATATACTAGATCTATAACTAATATAATCTTTAAGCCTAGCTTAAGTAGGGCGCCTTAGTTACTGTAGTAGATCCTTACCTAGCGGTAACTAAGGCGCCTTAATTCTAAATTAAGTAAAAGCACTATATAGGGGGGTCCTAGGGGGTCTCCCTATTAGCAACTTAGTCAATCGAGGTATAAGTATGGTAAGAGGGGCGCGCAAGCCTATATAATTGGATTATCTATAAACGAGAATCTAAAGCTAAAGAAAGAAAAGGAGAAGAAGCGCAGCGCCAGTTAACAGGCTTGCTAATCAATCACCCAGGTTTCAATATTGAATTGAATTGAATGCCAAGATTCAATTAATTTAATTAATTAATAGCTCGCTAGCTTGGCAACTTAATCAATATAGAGGTTCTAGTTAAATTGAATTGATTGATAAATATTGAAACTTTTAGTATTATATAGAAATATGCCGAATATAATATATAATAATGCTCTAAACCTTATTTTTCTTAGTCTCCCTTACCAAAAAAGGTTTACCCGAGTATCACCCGTTGTTTACACTGTTACATTATCGCTAGAGTTTTGGCAGGTAAGAAGAGTTTTACTGCTAGATTTGCCTATTAATAATATTAATTCTATTACCGCTATGGCTTTTAACGCGTTAGATAATGGCCAAACGGATACCTTAACACTCTCTATAGCTCGTTCTGATCCTACCGTCCCTACTAACCTCTAGCACGCCTCCGATTACAGCTTAGATGGTAATACTAATGCGTTTACTGCCGATCCTTAGCCAGAAGACTATACAGAAGTTAATTGGAAGCGCATTCTTGGCTACTATGTTCCTTATTTAACGGCAGGCAGACGTCGTGGGCCTACATAGCAGTATGGATATGATATTAAGCACGGTAAAACGGGTAGGCGGTATTGGCTCTGCAAAATCTGCTATAAGAAGAAGGCCTATATATGACATATATATCTGGATTCGGGCACCGCTAATTATTCTAAGCATATGCTAGAAGAATACGATATTGGCGACGGTCCTAAAAGGAAAGTAAAGCTAGGACGATTAGTTTTTAAACAGCTGCATCTTTAAGCTGATAAGCCAGAGGATTAAGCCCGAATAAACACTATTATCTAGAGCCTTAGCCTAGACCGTTTTACTTAGCTTTTAATGCGATGGGTTATACGCGATAATATTCCATTTTATAAGCTTAAAAGCAGTATATTTTACGATCTTATGGGGTACGCTAATTAAGCTATATTGACCGCAGGCCTTTTACCTACTTATTAAATAATAAGAGAGCTGATAATTGCTGAGTTTAACCGACATAAGGAAGTGGTTACTGCTCTACTGCGTGGAGCTCTAGGCAAGATTTATCTATCGTTTGATTTTTGGACGTCTCGCAATTATCTATTACTACTTGGTAAGCTTAGCTTTTAGGCCTCTATTGTATTAATTACTGACTACTATATAGGAATTGTTGTTTATTTTATGGACGAAAAGAACTAGCACCGTTCCTTCCTTCTAGCCCTCCCTCCTTAAGAAGAGCGACACTTAGGCGTTAATATAGCAGCCAACGTTAAGAAAATCCTTACTGAGTTTAGAATTAGTGAGCGGCAGGTGGGCTATTTTATAGCAGATAACGCAAATAATAATAATACCTGCATTAACGAACTCTCTATAGAGTTTGGATTTAACCTGTTATATCATCGCCTCCGTTATATAGGCTATGTTATTAATCTAGTCGCTCGTATACTGCTTTTTGGCGCAGATTCAAGCGCTCTAGATAAGGAAGAAGAGAATGAGGATAAGGTCCTCCGGCAGATACTGGCTTGGAGGAAGATTGGGCCTATTGGCAAGCTTTGTAACATTATTTTTTGGATATTTAACTCTAAGTAACGCATTAAAAGCTCCTTAAGCTTTAAGATCTAGAGCTTAAAGATAACGTATTATAAACCGCCACTAAGCTTCTTCCAATTAAGCCAGTAAAGACGCGCTGGAACTCTATGGAATTAGTAATTGAACGAGCTATTAAGCTCCGAAACCCCATTAATCGCCTTATTGGCGACGAAGTCCTTAAATGGACGATATACTGGGCTAAAGTTACTGAGAACGGTATAAAGAATCCGCCTGCGAGAGTTTGTAAAGAGCCTAATATCGTTAAGAACTACCTAATAGAGGACGATTGGGCTACACTGACTGAATATTAGGCTATTTTAAAGCCTCTTTGGATTGCTATAAAGCGACTAGAAGGACGCTTAAAGGAAGGCATGTATAATTAACGTTATTAATTTCTATTGTGAACTAATTGATATAGGTAAATTCGGATCCTTATGGGAAGTCCTTCCTGTTTTTAGGTATCTACTTAATTAATTTAAACGCTTTAAAATAGAGTACGAACACTACCCGGAGCCTCACTTCCGCTATAATATTAATGTAGCTTGGCTGAAGCTAACTGAATACTATAAACTAACTGATTATTCGCCTGCCTACGTCGCTGCCACGGTCCTTAATCCGTTAATAAAATGGACGTTTGCTGATAAATACTGGACGGGTGAAGGATGAGCTGGTTGGAAGGAAGCAGCTGAGCAAGCTGTTCGCGATCTATGGCTTGAATACAAATTCCTTCTAATTGAATTAGTTACTGACGGCGAGGTTCTTAAACAGCGGCGCGTCTTCTCATCTGAAATCGATGACTATTTTACCAGCGGCTTCGCTCAGCCTACATCTACAGAAGATCGCGACGAGTACGACGATTGGCTAGCACGAGCAGGTTACCCTGAAGACATTCGATGTACAGATCTGATTGCCTATTGGCGAGCTAGAGTGAACGGGACTCAATATCCACGACTCGCTCGCATGGCTCTTAATTTGATGACTGCTCTACCGATGTTGTTAGAACCTGAACGAATATTTAGCCTTATGGGCTTGCTCCTTACTCCCAATCGCGCACGACTACAATCTAATATAATTGGAGCTTTAATGGCGGTAGGATCGTGGGACAGGGAAGGCATAATTAAGATAGTAGATGGGCAGTTAAGGCGACTGTGGAAGGGAGGAACAGAAAATATATAGCAGGATGGTAACTTAACACTATGCCAAGACTCGTGATAGGCCTATATTGGTGGTAGGAGTGATAGAAATGACGGTAGAAAGCGGTCTGGGTGTCGCCAGGTAGGTCCTCCTGCATCAACACCATGCTAAGACTCGTGATAATTACTAACTATCATGTAGTTGCAATTAGTTGCAATCGTTTTAATATTGAATCAATTAATTTAATTAACTGAACCTTCTGCTTATAAAGCTTTCAATTCAATCAACTTGAGGCCTCGATTGAATTGAATTGATTGATTAGTAAGCCTGCCAGTTAAAGTAGGGTTGCTTTTATACGGTCCTCTAGTTACGTAATTACAAAGTTCTACCAAGTTCTACTAGCCAAGTTCTGCCGTTTTCTACCAATGCCGTGACAAAATAGGCCTTTATTTATAAGATATAGAGCTAAATTAGTAGGGCTATATAAGGTATATTGTTTTAATAGTAGCGGGGATACGTGGGCTTACTCCGGCCCGAGTTTACGATATTTCGGCGCTAACTATAGCCTAAGCAATACCCGTCGAAAAATATATCTTCCTGCTCATGCTAATAGCTTATTACCATTCACTATCAATTTTTTATAATACCTCTAAACATGCCATACCGAACTAGAAAGAAAATTTACATTAAAGCCAAGCCGATTAATTAAGGCTTTTAGGCTATATGTTAATAATAGACGATCTTATAGGGTGGAATCCGGCGGACGTTTCTTCGCTTACCAATTATTCCGTTTAAGTAGGTTATACTAACGGCAAGGTCTTATAGTATAGCATAGCCGTAGTTACAGAAACCGAACTAGGTAGTACTAATATAGATAACGGCACCGTTATTGGAGCAAGGGACATATATGCTTAAAGCTGCCGGTATGGTACCAATATTAGTGCCACTAATAGGAGTGGCGGCACTTAAAGGAGCAGCTAAGTCGATAGCTATATTTATAACAATAAGGGTTATAAAGGATGTTAAAGCTATAGCTCCAAAGGATGCACCTAGAGCAAATACGCCACCTAGGTTAGAGGTTACCGTAGGTATAAAAACGGCGCTAGTAGCAGTAAAGGAGGCAACCCTACTAGTTGCTATAGCCCCGCTAGCCAAACCTAGAGTTCCTACTCTAGCGCCCATCTTAGTTATAAAAGCGCAGTCCCTATTAAGAGAAGTACTAATATCTGCTGCCTACTAAGTCTTAATAGAGTCGCCAAGATTTGGGAATTAGTAGTTAAAATTCTCGGAAATGTTATAGGTCTTAAAAGAAATGTTAGCGATAAATATATCTAAAAGCTTCTCTATAACTAAGTTATCATTACTACTACTAGTCACTATAATTAGTGTATAGTTTATATATATCTCATAGTTACAAACCTTATTAAACCATGTCCAGCCTAGAGTGTACTAACTATTTAGCATACCCTGAGGAAGCGTATACTAGAAAATAGTAGCATTATTACTATTAGCATTACTAGGAAGATTTCTAGTAATATTTAAAAGGCAACCGCCGATAATGCTATAGACAACTTTCCACTGGCTATTCTTTATAGGCTTCTTATCTAAGGTAACACTGACCTAGTAGGAGCCCTTACTATAGACCACACTACTAATAAAGCTAAGCTCTTAGGGAACGCCTACTTCAATATTATTTATCTCTAATATATCGTAAATACCAGTGCGCTACTTGCAGGGGAAATCGTCTCCCGTATTATTAAGGGGATTATTATTAAGAGTATCTTTACCATAGGGTATAGGCGTATTTAACTTCATATACGCATTAACTAAGGCGAAGAGTGTAAAGGTTATAGTGGCCAAGGTAGTTAGTGCCAACATCGTCTTAAGTTATAAAGTAAGCGTAATATAAATACCAAGCAGACTATTTCTAAGAAATCACTAGACCAGCTAAGCAATACGAAAACTTTTATTAAATAGGTGTTTACGTCTTAATAGGTTGTTACTAAAGATAAAATACCTTAGAAATATGTTAGAATTAGAAGGAATAAGCGTTACTAAAAAGAGAAGGATTAATGGGCACTAAGAAGATTTTAAGTACACTATAGGATTGACTTAAAAAGCGTTTTAGGCTGTTCTACCTATATATATAGAGCAAAAGTGTCTTAGATACTAGAAAACGCAGTAAGGAGGCGTACTAAAAACAGAGGTAGAAATATAAACGGAGGTATTAATAAAGGCAGTTTTCTAGGCAATTAGCCTAGGTATATTTATTTAGTACAGCTACTAACAAAGCTTCCCCTTTATATATAGCTGAAGTTTTATCTAGCTATACTCCTTAAACACGGTATAGTACTACAAAGGCTCTATATAACAGCTCTGCGTATAACGCTTCTATAGAGCATTTACAGGACTAGCAATGGTCCTTTAGTAACCTTTCTTTAGTTAGTTACCTCTTATCAATAACTATAAGGGCCCATTTCAACGTTATAAGGGATATACTCCTACGAATTAACTTCACTAATTAAATGTGTTAAATAAACAATTAGAAATAAGAACTCTATCTATTAAATATAGCTCTAGAGCCTCTATATATATATAAGGAAAAAGTAATAATAAACTATATTAGTGACCGAGACAGTAGTTAAACGGTAGTAAGGAAATCCGATTCAATTCGACAGGATTAGATAATATATTAGATCGCGGTAGACTATAGGCTTATAGGCAATAATAAGTACAAGCTTATAAAGAGTATTATAAACCATAATTTAAAATCTACATCCCTTTTAGAAATCCATAACAGACGACCGGCTCTTTAGGTTTATATTTCTTTATAATATATTAGCTTAATAATTTCTAGGTTTAGAAATGGACTTAATTTCCTTTACATATTGGATGTTGGCAGTAAAATCCTTTTAAAGTTAAGAAGTAAAGATAGGATAAAGTTAAAAGCGTAAGGTTATTTATGCTCTACCTTACCAGTTTATACAGTTCCCCTAGATGGTTTTACTCAGACGGCCTAATACATCACGATAGTATTAGTTAGATAATAGAGTATATAATAAGAGTATGGCGAAGCTCTATTCCTAGGATATACTTTATGTCTACCTTATACTAACTTGCCCTCTTTAGTATCTCTGTTAATAAAAAACGAAGTATAACTACTAGCACCCCCACTACCTACACTATATATCTTTTGTCTTCACTTCTTTCTTTATATAGTTAATTTATCCAAACCAAAATGCCCAAACAAATTCTCACCAAAAGGCAACTATATTTCACTAAGAATAGTAAGCCTTATTCTAACCTGAAATCCATTAAAAAGATCTTACTTAAAGATTTTAAGAAGGTATTTATGGTAAGGAAGAAGATTGTTATTTTAAGCGGTGCTAGCATTTTAGTAGCTGCGAAAAGTAAGTCTAGTATATTAGAAATCTTAGAGAGCTACTTTTCTAACTCTTAATACTTATAGTTCCCGACTTTTGCACGCTCTATAGGCACCAATCTGGATATAGCCCGTTTAAGATTAGTAATTATAATAATGATAATTCCACCGAAAATATGTATAGCGATATTTATATCACAAATAAGAAAGCTTCTCGTGTCGTTCCCACTAACTCCTATTAACTTAAGTATAAGAATATCGTTTATACCCTTTAAAACCTTATATTTTCTAGACACCAGTCTAGGCGTAGCCTATTTAATATTAATAATTACAATAACGATTATTTAACTTAAAATATATATAGGGGCTTTTGCATTATAAATGAGCTAGCTTTTCATGCTATGCCTACCGACTTCTACCGACTTGCGTATGAAAATAACAAGCGCATCCTTCGACACTTTACGCAGAATGTTAACAGACTTTATAATAAATTCCAGTTATTATCTCCAAACTCCCCTCTAACGGAGAAGGGCCCATAGGCAAAGATAATAGAACTTCACAGTCGACTAGATAGGATAATCTGCTATAAGTATAAATAGTGCTTAGCCTTTAACCCAAAGTACTTTTAAGGATTAGAACTATCGGCTTATCCTAAGTATATTAGGAGAGATATAGACCGACAAAGTGAAAGAAAACGGTCTAGAGGTATTGGCGTGCTTCGGCCCAACGTACTTCTTAATAAAGAAATTAACAATCAAAACTAGGACGCGATTATAGCTATATCTTAAAATGCTAAACGCTAAGTTCCGGGTCTTATTCTAATTATAGGCACTTAGTTGAAAAAACTAGGTATATTATAGCTAGCTATACGCCTTTATAAGGCAGCAAAAACCAGAAATAAACGCAATTCTATTATATAGATAAACAAGAAACCCCCCTTACGTAAATTAGGGCTAAAATTTTATAGTTTACTTAACTACGTAATTTACGGGGACTACCAAGAGATCGCCAGATATCTTTTAAATAAGGCTATGCCCCCGTAACTTAATAGTGATACGAAATTAGAAGGTAGCTGGCACGAAGATAAATAGAGAGAGGACGACGTTGGAGTTAGCGATAATAGTTTACTTAGCATAAGGGCTAGCCACAGCCTTTAATATTTAATGACGCGAAATCTAAGGATAAATATGGTGAAACGCCATTGTGGTAGGTAGTGGGGGTGTTGAACGGGCGATTACGAATAAGAACTCTATCTTATTATAAAAGGCTCTTATTAGACAGACAAGTTACTAAAAAGAACTCTATTAATTAAAGCTGGCTCTAGGAGCTCTCTATATACATAAGGTAAGGGCAAAAGACTAATAATAACACTGATAATAATACTAACAACGACTTAGTAACTGTTACTTAATCGCCACCAAATCGATATTACCACTTAGTCGGTAATAAGTAATAGAAATAGATAGTAAGATATACAATGGCAAGAAACAGGGTGTAAGTCATAAGGTAGTACCTTTTATATAGGATAACATCGATCTAAATTTTAAGAACACCGCTGTAGAACGCGGGCACGAGGCAATAGAAAAGCTACTGTAGATAAAGACGGTATTAGCCTAAACTCTACCAATATTAAAGGCTAAATTTTAGTCCCCCCTTCTTATTTTATTACCTATACCTTCCTTATATATATATACACGTTTGCCTTCTACACGCTCTATTTCTACCTTAGGCTTTTCTATATAGCATTTATTACCCACTCTGCACGCCTTAAGTTTCGACCTAAATGCATAGATATAAACTTATAATTCTCCCTAGAATAACGCCAATGGAGTAGATTTACCTATCCGTATCCATATCTATAAATATATATTCTAAGCAAATCAATTTAAAAACGCCTAGTAAAAAAAGGGGAGTATAATTAGTGCTGCCCTATAGTTAATTATCTATGGAATATAAGTACGTCTAGCTGCTTCCTAAACTATTAATCTATAGTTCACTTTTAATTCACAGTAAAGCGGAATTAAATTATGCTTTTAGAGATAGTAGACCCTCTAGGCCCAAAGCGTGTATAGCTAACTAGATATAGTTATAAGATCTTTATTAAAAAATATAAAAGTTCTAATTACAAGTCCTATAGCTATAACCATGTAAGCAGAGGCGGAATCGCAGGAATCGTCATTGCCATTACTATTGTCGTAGTTATTATTATATTGCTTATTATCTATATACACTACCGGAAGCGTCGTGCAGACAAAATACTTATTAGGGAGCTTGAAATCCGTCACGGTACAGTTATATAGCAAGTTTAGTACAAAGGAGAATTTGTAAAGAATAGGATAAGCATAAACTAGGGGTCCTAACAATATATTCATTTATACGCAGTAATAATAATTAAATGTTTTGAAATCCTTATAAATATATATAAGCTTTATAGTGTAGGAGAATTGAGTAAGCGACTTAATTATAAAACTATAAAAATTAGGTAAAATATATATATAAATATAGAGTCCTAACCGTAAGGTCTATGACTTAATCTTTAACTTATTTAACCCATATACAAGGTATATAAGGGTAGTGCTAATACTATCTTAGAGCCTTCTAGGCTGCAGTCTCGTATCTCGGTATAGTATTAGTAGTTAGTTATAATATATATAGGAAACTTAATGCCTTATAGTGTAATAAAAGGATACTAAGGTATATATATAGTATTAATTCTACATCACTTATCGTTACGGCACTAGCAGAACTTAGTAAAACTTTACGGTTATATAACTAGAGGAGTCCTCCCCTTTTATTTAGTCTCCGTAGCAACTACTTTAGTATCTATAGATATAGGTCTATATTAAAGCCTATATTCCTTATAGTTAAATTCTATAGATTTATTTATTCATTCTAATATCATTTAGTTTATTAACTTCGACCAGCGCTGCTCTTCTTCTCCTTTACCTTTTATTAGCCACGGAAGTAGCTCTACTATAAAGGTAAGACGGGTGCTGTTCCACTATAGATTTAGGCTATATTACCCTAGTCTCGACCTATATTATTACCCCTATAAGGGGTCAATTCTCTTATATATATTAGGGCTCTTAGAGCCACCTTAAATTAAATAAATCGCTCCTTTAATTCTGTATCTCTATATAATTAGCTAGCTATATATCATTCGTAATACCTACCTAGCTAAAACCTTTCTCTAGCTTTAGACCCTCGTTTCTTCTTCTATTACTCTTATTGTCGGGAATAAGGCAAGCGGTCGTTACGTGACGCCGCGGCATTAGCGTGGCGAGGAGTCTTAAGCTCCTCGCCCTTCCTCATTCCAATTAATAAGCTTTATTAACCAACATCACTGTAACCCTACTCGAGTAGTTGTTATTGGTGAGTCACCCTATGTGACCAACACTGATCAGTGGTTAAATACATAGTTAACTATAGAGCAGCTAGGTTTTTGAATAGAAGAGATAGTCTCGTACAGGGGTGCTATATACGCTCATATGGAATGGATCCCGGCAATACTGTGCTACCTTAAACTTGCGGAAAATTAGTAATAGAAGTGTTACTGAGTACTAGGAGATACTAAGTTGCGTCTATTACGTAGAATAACCGCGTTTACAAAGATTTGGTCGAGTACTTTAGGTTAGAAGTGTTACTGAACCTAGGGTCCTAAGTTAACGTCCGAAACGCGTTAAACGACGTCTAAAACGCGTTAAACAACATCTCGAATTGCCTACCTCTTAACAGCAAACCTATGAGATCCTATAAAACCGAAAATCCTACCTACCTTTGATGTACGACACCCTGTTAATTCTATACCTACTATGGCGTTAATCTACCTAAAGAAGTATAAGGAAGATATTAACCTAAAGATATAGAATAAAGCTATAATTGGCCTTGTAAACGCTAATAAACAAGACTTAAATGGATTTTTATTATACTATATAGCATATTATAAGGATAGTGAATATAATAATACCGCGCTATAGGAATGTATAAAGGAGGACTTCGTTAGATGGATAAAGGAAACATAGGTTCTCGCGAAGAAGATTATTATATAAGACTTCCGTAACTTCCTTTAAGAGAATAGAGTATTTGTCCCTATAGATGGGGGAATTATTATATAAGATTTAATTTACCGTCCGACCTAGTCCCCCTAATAGGTCCACACAGACTAATTCCTATGGGAAAAACCTCCTTACTGAGAAAAACCCCATTTTTAAGTGTACAAAAAACCCCCAGGGGAGACGTGAGAGGTAATATTCCAGATAACATCTATACTATATTAACGGGAGGAAAAACACTGTTAGGTTGCTGCTTTGAGACTCCCTTTACACAGGAGTGTCTAAATACCTATCTTGCCCCATCTGCCATTTAAACCATCTTTGCTACATTTATATATTGCTTATCTAAGTTATATGCCTGTCCCTAGCTCCTTTTCTAAGTCTTCTGTAAATATCTCCTAATAGATAACACTTGCGTTCCGCCTGGGCCTATATGCTAAGGTCTCTTATCCATTCCTCTATTAAAGGGTTTCTACAACGGGGTATATATGACTTGGTATCGCTTTTGCCCTAGGGCCTAAACCCAGGCCCTTACGCCTATTTATAAGGTATAGGAGGACAATCTAGTATTTAATAGGGGGCCCAATCCCTATAACTAGATACCTAGGTTGCCGGATAATGTTAAAATAGGGGGCCTCTGCTACGCTTAGGGCGCGGATTGCTTATATATGTATATAGATGCTATGCGGTATGTATAGTATTCGTAGGAGGAAGGGGGTACGCCGAAGGGATAATACTTGTCGATTTAATGTCTAAATATATATATTAGAGACGTAGTAGCGGTGTTCAAACTTTTTGCTGAGGCTCACCCCTTAGTGAAAAATCTTTGCACCACCACGACGTCGCTGCGTAGGCGCTGCGCAGCCGTATATACGTCTCTGCGTTCGCTCTAGTAGTCTATTAACACGATCTAAATGGAACATTAATAGTAGCTGCTAGGTTCCCGGGCTCCACCGCATGGGGGTGCAGAAGTCGCTTTTCTGGAGTCGTCTTTTTGACTGGTCTGGCGCTAAGGCCTGTGAAAACTCTGCTGTTCTGACGGCGTCAAGGGTTGAGTATTCAAAGGCCCCCTCTAGCCATAACGTAACGCTGCTGCATCAGTAACAGACGAGATCCTCTCTCTTAGCTTGACCATGCGGACAAGATAAGACGGAAAGGAACCCCCATAGGACCGTATGGGTCGGATCTCGATTTTGGTGTTCCTCCTTGGGGGAATTATTAGAGATAATATTTAGGAGTATATTATTAACGCAGAAGAAGAGCATAAATGGACTCTATAAGAGATTAAGCACTAAAAGAAGCTTAACTTACGCTAGAATCCAAGTAATACACTACTAAAGACGCTTTAACCTCCGCAAGAACCTCCGTAAGAATCTCCGTAAGAATCTCTATAGTAACCACTACAGACAACATTAGGCTATCAAACACCTTAAGTTCCTTAAGCTATCGTATCTCAACCTGTGCCTTAAGCTCCGTCCCACCAGAGATTCTTAACCCCATTTAACTTAAGCGCCAAGACACCTCCTCTAATCTCTACTACGCCTGGATAACTAGTATAATAAGCTAGATCTGCTGTAACGGAACTTTGTAGCAAGTACTATAATGGGTTCGTTATTAGGCTAGGTGTATAAGTGATATAAATTAAAGTTAACAACGTAATAATAACTGGTGGAGTGGTTGCCTAATAGATTAACTCTAATTGTATTCTAAGAATTACTATAAGGAAAGAACTATCTAGAGTAGGGACTGTAGTCCTTTAAATACACAACTATACTCTTAGGAAACCCTCCTTATACGTAAGGTACGTATACTCTATTTACTCTATTATAGATTATATAGATTGTATAGATTATATAAATTACGTTATATAACTTAACTACCATTCCTTGTTATATGGTTCCACTAGCTCTATTCTAAACCGTACCTATATTAACTAACTAGCTTCTTCTAACTCCTCTCTAAGTAGTTATAGTATTGTACTTAAAGCGTCTGTAACACTATCTTCCTTCTCTCTATCTTTGTCCTTAAAGATTCTAAATATCTCTAAGTTATTTACTAGAGGTGTAATATCCGTCTAATTAATTTAGTTAATATTATTACTTATTATACCTAAAGCAATTTCTCTTTTATCCATAGTTTAACGTGCTCGCACTATTACTGCTATACTATTGCTAGGTGAAATAATACTATCTCCGTGTTCTTATTGTGCGAAAGAAGGGTTAGTTTATATTACGCTAGCAAGTCCTTTATTTTAGCAACCCTCCTTTTATTTAGAGTACACTAAAGCGAATATTTATTCGTCTTATAACATTCGCTCTATATCTAACGCTAAGTATACATATCCTATAACTCTTAATAGTCTATAAGTTCCCTAAGTAATTTATTATAGGGTCTTGTATTTAATCTACTACTACGAAGCTTAATGGTAAGCTCTTAAGCGCCCTTAATAAATTACGGTAATTATAAGAGGCGGAATAAAAGGCTGCGGCTACTTAGCAGCGTGCCCTTAAAACTTATCTTTTAGCCTTTACTTATCTTCTATATCTTTAACGGGTTTATAAGAAGGTATGTTTTAAGGAGTAGAAACTTATAGAATAAGGTCTGTAGGAACTTAGTAATAAGAAAATCAACTTTCCTTCTATAAAGGGAATAACTCTAAGTAGTTTAGCAGTCGCTCTTCCTAGGTCCCCCTTAAGTAACTTATTTTTTAATAATCCTTCCTTATTAATATTACCTAACCTATTTTCTTCCGATACTCCTATACCTTTCCTATAGCGTTCTTTAAATTTTCTAGTAGTTTCTAGGTAGTCTTATTATAGCCTATCTACTTTACCTTATACTATATTTTATTATTAACGTCCTTATAACTAATAATCCTTAAAACTTACTATTTGTCTTTTTTCTATCCTCTATACGTGTCTGCTTTATAGATTAGTGGCTTAATATTCCTATATACTGGCTCTAGCATTGCGATATACTATACTAGATAGATTTTTATTTTGGCTAGTAGGTTTAACTTATATATAACTAGTGAAATTTTCTACGTAATTTTAAAAGGTCCTAGTCTAACGTAGTCTAACTTCTTACTTAGTTATTAACTTTTGAAATTTTTATATAGTAGCCACACTTTATCTCCCTCCTTAAGATCTGGTCTCTTAGATCTCTTAGCATTGTAGTATTTCTTTATTCTTTATTATACTACCTTAGCTGTTTCCATAAGGTTCTTATAAAGATTTATTAATGTCTTTATCCTTTACTTAGCTATATTATTTATCTTTTTTACTTAATATAGCGATAATGATGTCCTTAGCTTATATCTATAATTCGCCTTAAATAGTAATATACCTATTCCTTCTTATAGTGTTATATTGTATATAAACTATATAACTAGTAATAACGATACCTAATTATTCTATATGTGATTAATATAGTGCCTTAGATACTGCTCTAGTATTTAATTTAATCTTTCTGTTTAACCGTCTATCTGCGGATAATATGCGGTAGAAGTTACTGCTTAAACTCCTTGCTTCGCTAAGAATACCTCCTAGAATATTACTATAAATCTTAGATCTCTATCTAATATAATCTTACTTAGTACTCTATATCTTACGAATACTTCCTTAATATAGATTTTAGCGATATCTTCTGCTAATATCTCTTTTGTACATACTATAAAGTATCCCCACTTTATAAGCTTATCTACTATTACTAAGATTATATTATAATCTCGTTTGGTAATAGGGTCTCTTAATTTTAGTAACTTAATAATAAAGTCCTATAATATGACCTCCTACGGTCTCTTTAGTATTTTAATAGGTTATAGCCTTCTATATGGCTTATACCTTATTAGTTTGTTTCTTTAGCAATTTAGATATTCTCTTATAACCTTTTGTGCTAGGTTTTAAATTCTATTAATAATATACTCCTCCTAGAGTCTTAATACTAAGCCTATAGCTCTATTATGTCCTTAAGTTAATCCCTTATGGAAATCTTCTATAAAGTGCTCTGCTATACTTTTTAGGATATACTTTACTTCTTAGTTTTTATATATATCCGACTATAGATCTTCTAGCTATACTTTTAAAATTCTTTATACCTAAAAGCTTTCTAGTAACTTATAAACTTTTTTTAACTTATTTTCTTAAGTTATTGTAATTTTTGGATAATTGTATCTAATTAATCTATCTATGTCTTTTTGTAGTAAAGCCCCTAATGGCTTCTTATTATTTTATAGTTTAGCCTTTTAACTTAGAGTATCTGCTCTCGTGTTATCTGTACCCTTAGTATACTAAATCTTAAAATAGTATTTTATAAGCATCTCTGCCTATCTAACCTATCTTTAGTTAAGTTCCTTTATTATAAGAAATCCTATTAGGTTCTTATAATCCATTTTAACTATAAATAGTTTCTCTATACCTTATAAGAATACTCTTTATTCCTTTAATGCTGCAACTATACCTAATAACTCCTTATTATAGATATTATAGTTTAACTCTAGTAGTGTTATCTTTTAACTGTAGTATACTACTAGATGCCATTTATCTAGATACTTTTATATAAAGTATGCTCCTAGTATAAAGTCTAATGCATTTATTTCTATAACCGTCTTTAGACCTAGTTAATAGATCTTAAAAACTGGCTCTTAGGTAAATAACCTCTTAACTTCCTTAAATAGTTCTTATTATTCCTATCCCCATACCTATAATTTTTCTTTCTTTATTAACTACGTAAATAGCTTAATATCCTTTAACTATTGCGCTATAAACCTTCTATAGTAATTGTAAAACCCTAGAAATAATCTTAATTATATAATGTTCTCTAGTTCCTACCAATTCACTATAACCTTGATCTTCTTTAGGTCTATACTAAGTTGGCCTAGTTTAATAATAAATCTAATAAAATTGGTCTTTCTAGTAAAGAACTCATATTTCTTAATTGCTACTAGCATCTGTTCTTCTTATAGTCTCTTTAAAACCTATTTAACGTGTTCTTTATATTCTTCCTTAGTTATTAAGTAAATAATAATATTATTAAGATATACCATAACAAATTTATCTAAGTGCTCTCCTAATACATTGTTAATTCGCTTCTAAAATATTACTAGTGCGTTTATAAGCCTAAATTGTATAACTAGTAGTTTATATAGTCCTTCCTTTAACCTAAAGGCTGCCTTCTATTCGTTGCCTTCCTTAATTCTAATCTAATGGTACACCTATCTTAAATCTATCTTTATAAAGATTTATGCATTACCTATCCTATCTTAGATTTCGCTAATTAAGGGTAAAGGATACCTATCCTTTCTAGTAATGCTGTTTAACTGTCTATAGTTAATATATAGCCTTAGTTTACTATTCTTCTTTAGTATAAATAGTACTAGATAACCCGCTAATAATTGTAATAGTCTAATATATCCCTTTTATAAGTTTTCTTAGATAAACTCTTTTAATGCTCTACCTTCTTCTTTGGTAAGCTTATAGATTAAAAAAAACCTTAGACTTATTCCTGGTTCTAATTCTATTTTATAATCCTATACTATATACTTTAACAGCCTTTCGCTTTCTAGCGACCATAGCTTTTTACTATACTTATAGTATCTCTAATATTGACCTAACCTATAACCTAATTAATTTTTGGATTATATTTCTATAACTAAGGCATTCCTAATACTGCCTTATTATTTCCTAATAGTAATATATTAAAAGACATCTTAATCTGTCTCCCTTTAATAGTTATCTAAATAGGTCCTATTTTAAGA
>Ga0307515_10011766_pt1 | contig 16559 bp, 17 predicted proteins | sample 17_EM_MG_FD_194513 | JGI IMG/M metagenome (GOLD analysis project Ga0307515, IMG submission 194513) | Populus trichocarpa ectomycorrhiza microbial communities from riparian zone in the Pacific Northwest, United States - 17_EM | ecosystem: Host-associated > Plants > Roots > Unclassified | place... | reverse complement strand
ATGTTTGTGAATAGGCGAGGAACCTCCCGGCCCATACTCGACCGATATCATCAGCCCCTCCTTGCCGGGATAGTCAGGAAGGTTCTTTTTCATGAGCGGCGTGACGGCTGCGCCGTCTTCGGCGGCAACCGCCAAGGTGCCGAGCAGGCAAACCGTGGCCGACACACATAGCGATAACAAAGCTGATTTCATTGTCGCAATCCCTCTGCTTGTTGAATGCGGATGCGGTTGATGCCTGGATTTACATCGGCCGTTGGGACTGGCGAAACCAATCCGCAAAGCCGATCCTGCCGAGCCTCGCGCCCTCGCCAGGCACGAGCGAGCGATCGTCCAGTTCAGAGCCGAAGTAGCGCGCATGAACATCCGGCTCGACCCTCCTCGGATCGTTGATCGCTTTCAGATACCGGGCAACGATCTCGTTCATCGGCCCGCGCTCGGGACCGGCAATCTCGATCGTGCCGTTCCGCGGCTTTGCAAGTGCTGTATCCGCCATCGCATCGGCAACGTCGTCAGATGCGATCGGCTGGAAAGCGGCGGGAGAAAGACGCGCGACGGTGCCGGTGGTGGCTTCGTCGGCGATGCCTTTCAGGAATTCCAGGAACTGGGTCGAATGGACGATCGTGTAGGGAATGGGCGATGCCTTGATGAGCTTCTCCTGGGCGAGCTTGGCCCTGAAATAGCCATTCTCGGGCAGTCGCTCCGTTCCGACGATGGAGAGCGCGATATGGTGCTTGACGCCGGCCTTGGCTTCGGCTGCGAGCAGGTTGCGGCCCGAGGTTTCGAAGAATTCGAGCACCGCCTTGTCCTCCCACGACGGCGAGTTTGCCAGGTCGATGACGACGTCGGCTCCAACAAGCGCGTTTGCCAGGCCTTCGCCGGTGATGGTGTTGACGCCGGTGCTCGGCGAGACGGCCAGCACCTCGTGGCCTCTAGCGCGCAGACGCGCCGCGGTCTTGGAGCCGATCAGCCCGGTGCCGCCGATAAGTACGATTTTCATGACGAACCTCCCTTTTGACGCCCTTTCGGGCCAGATGTCTCCAATTTCTGCGCAGCCGTAATGAGCCGCGAATAGGTTTGAGGCTGAGACAAGGCGAAGTCGCGTCTGGTATCGCCGCCATGGCTGAGGTCAGGCGAGACCGAACCTGATATAGCGATACCGGGCACAATCTTCGTTGATGAAACTAGGCAGCGGAACCGAAATGGCCAGAGGTGCCAAGATTGAATGTCACCATCATGTGACATGCGTCGGGCGGGTCATGCAGGCATAATCGCCCGCGAAAATCCCGACCATTGAAGCGGAGATTGAGAGATTGTGATGGATGATCGAACCGTGCGGACGGCGCTGGAGCACCATTGGGCTGCTTCGGACGCGAGCGATTTCGAGGCCGAACACGAAATCTACCGGGAGGATGCCGTGCTTTCCTATCCGCAATCGGGCGAGCGGATCCGCGGCCGCGAGAATATTCAGGAGAGCCGGTTCCTCCAGCCGAACAAGAAGCGTTTCACCGTCCGGCGCATGATCGGCAGCGGCGATCTCTGGGTCACTGAATTCATCCTTACCTATGACGGGATACCATCCTATGCGGTGAGCGTCATGGAGTTCAGCGAAGGGAAGGTGGTCAGCGAAACACAATATTTCGCCGATGGGTTCGACCCTGCACCTTCGCGTGCGCATCTTGTTGAGTGAGCAGAGCCAGGATCGGCGTTGACGTAGATTTCGGCGGAGAGGAGCGGGGCGGGCGAGATGCACCAATCGGCTTTAGCTTTGAGAGCTGTCGGAAAAATCGTCAGATTTAATTGTCGATCATGATCAGTCGAAGTCGAATAACTCTCCAAAAGCCTTGCCGCCCGTTTTTGCAACGCGGTGCCAGCCAAGCCAGATCGGCTCCGCGATAAGAGCGGATCGAAGCAAGGCGTTGATCAGTCTTTCGGCAAGCCAATCCTCTCGTGGCGCCAGTCTATGCCGCCGTCTTTCAGATGCAGCAGGCCGGCCCCGGTCGCCTTGTGCTCGGCGAGCCCTATATAGCCAAGGCAGCCGTGGCTGCCCACTGGGAGATGCCGCGTTTCGGCCTAACAAGATCGCCTGATAGCCAGCCGCAATCCAGCAGCACCAGGCCATGGCACCCGGCGGGATGTGGGAGACGCATCATTCAAGTAAACAGCAATCCAAAGGAGAGGCATCATGAGTGAGGGAATTCAGGGCAAGGTTGTTCTCATCACTGGCGGCGGCACCGGTCTCGGCGCTGAGACTGCGCGGCATCTGGCATCTAAGGGCGCCCGCATCGCCATTGCGGCGCGGCGCAAGGAAAAGCTCGACGAGGTGGTCGCCGAGATCGCCAAAGCCGGTGGCGAGGCGCGGGCTTACCCGCTCGACGTGGCCGCCAAACTTCAGTTCAAATCAGTGGTCGATAAGGTCGTCGCCGATTTCGGCCGGCTCGACGTGCTTGTTAACAATGCCGGTGTCATGCCGATCCGCCCGATGGCCGAGGTGAATACCGAGGAATGGGATCAGATGATCGACATCAACATCAAGGGTACGCTCTACGGCATCGCCGCCGCCCTGCCGATCTTCCTCGCCCAGGAAGGCGGCCACTTCATCAATCTGAGCTCGGTCGCCGGCATCAAGGTCTTCGCCCCTGGCGGCACGGTTTACTCAGGCACGAAATTCGCCGTGCATGCGATCTCGGAGGGCCTGCGGCAGGAGGTCGGAGCCAAGGTGCGGGTGACCTCGATCTTGCCCGGCGCCGTCGACACAGATCTCAAATACGCGACTACCGGAACGGCGCAATCCAGCGTGCTCGACTTCTACAAGATCGCCATTCCGGCGAGTTCCGTGGCGCGCGCCGTCGCCTATGCGATCGAGCAGCCTGATGATGTCGATATCAACGAGATCGTGCTGCGGCCGACGGCGCAGGATTTCTGAGCGAGCGGCGGGCCGGGCAGGGCGGGGGCGGGTGACGGCAAACCACGCCCACTAGCACCAGAATTGGATCCGCTCCGGGGAGGCTGGACGATCAAAAGACGAGGACCTAAAAGAGATTAAGCCCAAACCCGCCTCTTGAAGCAGGAGAAAAAATGAAGCGCATCGAGATGGAGGTGAGCGGCGGCTGCCAGTGCGGTGCCGTGCGCTACCACGCCACCGCAATGTTCGACAATTCGCATCTCTGCCATTGCCGCATGTGCCAGAAAGCCTCGGGCAACATCTTTGCCGCGCTCGTCGCCGCGCCTGATGAGGCGCTCACCTGGACACGCGGCAAGCCGAGCGTCTGGAAGAGCTCGGAGCTTGTCGAGCGCGGCTTCTGCGCCAATTGCGGCACGCCATTGTTCTTCCACCACCTCGAAAACGGTCGCACTAACCTGATGATCGGTTCGCTTGACGATCCGCACGCCTTCCCGCCGCATGCCAATACCTGCACCGAGAACATGGTGGCATGGTTCGATACGATCACGGGCATGGAAAATACCGGTGCGACCGAAAACAACGGCGCCGACTGGGCCGCGGCGATCAAGGTGAGCAACAACCAGCACCCCGATCACGATACCACCTGACGGGCGGTGAGGGGGTGTGATGGCTCAGTCCTGTTCCGGCGGTTGCCAGTGCGGCGCTGTCCGTTGCCGCTACTGGTTCTCTCATTGGCGCTGAAGCGCCGTTCAGTCTCCCGCATAACCCCGAAAATCGGAATCGATTTTCGGAAAGGATTATGCGCAGATTCAAAGTGATAGAGCGTCCTTAGCGCGTCTGAAAAGACGCGCGGCGCTCTAGCGGCACATAGATCAAATGAACCGTATCGTCATCGATCAATGTGCTCGACACCAGATGCAGCGGGGGCCTCGCCTCGTGGAAGAAGGGTTTGCCCCCGCCGAGCACGAACGGCCGCAGGTGAAGGTGATATTCCTCGATCAGGCCCAGCTTGGTCATAAGGCCGGCCAGTTCCGGACCGGAAACGCTGATGGTGCCGTCCGTGCGGGCTGTGATCTCGCGAATCTGCGTTTCAATATCGCCTGATATGAGCGTGGCGTTCGGGCCGACCTCAGAAAGCGTGCGTGAAACGACCCACTTCGGCAGCTTGCGCCAGACTGCCGCGAACTCCCGCAGGGAAGCATTCCACTCCGCGTGATCATCGTCCCAGTAGCGCATGACCTCGTACATCCGCCGGCCATAGACCGCGCCGGCATGGCTTCGAATCGTCTCGATCCAGTAATCAAAATGCTTCTGGCTTGGGGCGGCCATGACCAGATTTCCGCCAAGGTCGTCGACGTAGCCATCGATGGAGACGTTCATTCCCAAGATAAGTTTGCCCATGACCGGCCCTTTCTCTCAAAGCACGTCGCGCAAAACTGTGCAGCGGTTTTGCGATAACGACATGCGTAAAAACAACGACCTAAGCGCGACGCGCTTTAGTGGGTCCACAGACTAAACTGTCTGTGTTTTGCAAGCGGTTTAACGCTATCGAAACTGTCTGCATAGTGCAAGTGGTTATGGAAGGAAGCGTTCTTCGCGATAAGGCGCGTGAAGACTGACTGCCAGCGGCCCGAAGCAGGACGTTCAACGATCGGTATCGAGCGGCACAGCCAGTGCGTGTTGAGCAAGCGACAGGTGCTCGAGCAGTTGGCGCGTTATCGGCTGGAGCCCTTGAATGGCTTGTGAGCAAAGCAGAAGCCGGCGTGTCGCCCAGGCGTCACTGAGCCTGACGAATGCGATCGGCATGGTGCGGCGGCAGCGGCGGGCGGCGCTCTCGGGGATGATGCCGAAACCCACGCCATCGGCTGCCATCCGGCAGATCCCTTCGAATGTTCTGAGATGCACGCGCGGTTGCAGCCTGTGGCCGGCCCGCGCCGCGTGATCGTCGACATGCTGCTGAAGCGCCCCCACAAAGCCGATATGGTCTTCGCCGAGCAGTTGAGAAAAGGCGACCCGCCTTTCCCCGGCCATGGGGTGCGTGCGCGGCATGACGGCGACGAGACGATCCACCGCAAATGGCAATGTCGCCAGCGGTGAAGTCTCCACCGCATCGGAGACGATCCCGATCTCCGCCAGTCCACCTGCGACTGCCTTGACGATCTCGGAACTCGGCCGCTCGGAAAGATCGATATCGATGCGGGGGTGCGCCGCCAGCCATGGCCCAAGGCTGCCGGGCAGGAACTCTGTCATCGCCGCCGTATTGGCCAAAAGCCTGACGGTCGCCCGGACGCCGCGCGCATGCTCCGACAATTCCGCCTGCATTGCTGCGACCTGGCGCAGGACGAGACGGGCATGATGCGCCAATGCCTCGCCGGCCCGCGTCGGGGTCACGCCCCGCCGCCCGCGATCAAGCAGCGGCACGCCGCTGGATGCTTCCATATCGCGGAGGCGCTCGCTCACGGCCGCCAGCGAAAGATTGGCCGCTGAAGCGCCGTGCGTGATGCTGCCGGCATCCACGACGGCGAGAAAGATGCGTAAATCTGCAAGGTCGAAGCGCATTGCTCGAAGCTAGCACAATATCAGCCATCGGAAAAACCGAAGTCTGACGCTGGAAGTTCCCGATTGTGGGAAGGAGTCTGCCTTGCTCTAAGTGGCGGCATGGAACAGACCACATTCATCACTGTCGCCGCCGTCTTCTTCGTGGCCGGGTTCGTCAAGGGCGTCACGGGCATGGGCTTGCCCACGGTGGCGATGGGCGCACTCGGCGCGCTCCTCTCGCCACTGACGGCGGCCACGCTGCTGCTCGTGCCGTCCTTTGTCACCAATATCTGGCAGCTTCTCGCCGGACCACGCTTCGCAGCGCTACTGCTGCTGATGTGGCCGATGATGGCCACGATCGTCATCGGCACGCTGGCCGGCTCCACGCTGCTTGTCGGCGGCAGTAGCGAGGGAACGACAATCGCTCTTGGCTTCGCATTGGCCATCTACTCGGCCTATACGCTTCTGGTTCGTCAGCATCGCGTACCCTCTCACTGGCAGCCTTGGCTATCGCCGCTGGTCGGGCTGGCAACGGGCGTCGTGACAGGGGCGACTGGTGTATTCGTCATTCCCGCCGTTCCCTATCTTCAGGCGCTTGGTTTGGCGAAAGATGAACTGGTCCAGGCGCTCGGCCTATCCTTCACCATCTCGACCGTGGCGCTCGGCATCGCACTTCTCTGCCATGGGACGCTGCCGGTCAGTGCGCTGACGACGTCAGCGCTTGCCGTCATCCCCGCCTTGATCGGCATGGCGGCCGGACAGGCGCTCCGCGCACGGATAAGCCAACCCGCATTTCGGCGTGGATTTTTCTTCTGCCTCCTCCTGATGGGGCTGGAGATGGCCCTTCGGCCGCTCCTGTCGCCATGACCGCTTCCGGCGCAAGGCTGCCGTCGCCTTTCGGTCCGAAGCGGATGTTAGGTGGGGCGCTGCTCGCCACTTGCCGGCGGCAAGAGTTCGAGCAAGGCGGCGCTGCCCGGGAAGAAGAACTGAAGTTCCGCGCGTCCAGATATCTATCGGGACGTTCCCGTGTTATCATTCCCGCAGACTGGCGTCTTCCGCCGTGGCGTTCCGCGCACAAGGACACAAGGACTTGGCGCGCGTACAAATGCTTGGCGCACACAGAGACTTGTCGAATGAGCGAAGTGGACATGCTTTTTGCAGCCCTGCGACAGGCGGCCGACCCGCAGACGGTCGTGTGCATCGAAAATTTGGTCATGCACGGCGCAGATCGCGACCTCAACCGCATCAATGCGCTGGCCTTTGCCGATGCGCATGATCTCGATCAGGAAAAAACCATCGCGGCATTTCTGCACGCAGCCCGTATCGGCGCCTTCGAGATGACCTGGAATGTGCTTTGCCCGGGATGCGGCGGCGTCCTCGACACCGGCGCGACACTGAAAACCGTCGACCGGGAGACCTATCATTGCTCGCTCTGCGCGGCGGGATACGAGCCGACCCTCGACGAGATGGTCGAGGTCACGTTCACGGTCAGTCCGCGCGTGCGCAGGATTGCCGGCCACGATCCCGACCGGTTGCCGCCGTTCGAGTATTACCGCCAGATCTTTTTCAGCTCTGGAGTCGACCTGCCTGACGATCTCGAAGCGAGGTTTAAACGCATCCAGCTGGAGATGATCGAGCTGGATCCGGGCGAGAAGGCCTTCGTCTCGCTGCAACTGCCGGCGCAATTCGTCATCATATTCGATCCGGTGACACACTCGGCGCAGTTCATCGACGTGCAAGGTGAGCCCACCGCCGAACGCCAGAACCTGTCGATGGTCATCAGTCACGCGCATGCGGTGAACGAAACGGTGACCCTGCGTCCCGGCTCGCTGCGGCTGACGCTGGAAAACCACACCGATCGCCGGGTGGTGCCGAATGTCTGCGTCGCAGGAGACGAGCTGCACGACTTACTGGGCCGCAGGCGTCCTTTCCTGACGGCCCAGCGTCTGCTGACGAACCAGAGTTTTCGCGACATCTACCGGACCGACACGCTCGACGTCGATCAGCGCCTGAAGATCACCAGCCTGACATTCCTCTTCACCGATTTGAGAGGCTCGACCGCCCTTTACGAGCGCGTCGGAGATCTTGCCGCTTTCGATCTGGTGCGGGCGCATTTCCGGGTTCTTCACGAGATCGTCGCCGCGGAGGCCGGAGCCGTCGTCAAGACGATCGGCGACGCCGTAATGGCGACCTTCCCGAGCCCTGATCGGGCCGTTGCCGCCGCCCTCAGGATGCGCGAAGCCATGCTGCGGCTGAATGCCGAACGCGGCAGCGAAGATCTTCTCCTGAAGATCGGCATCCACGAGGGCCCATGCCTCGCCGTCAGCATGAACGACCGCCAGGACTATTTCGGCCAAACCGTCAACATCGCCTCCCGCGTCCAGGGCCTCGCCGAACCCCAGGTGATCCTGACGACGGAGGCGATTGTCGGGAATGCGCAGGTTTCGGCGATTTTGCGCGATAGCGGGATTACGTCGGTTTCGCGGATGGAGGAGTTGCAGGGGATTGCGCGTGAGGTGAGGATTTTTGCGTTGTCTTGAGGGGTTGTTGGTTGTTCGACCCGCGCCGCTCTCGGTCCAAAGCGGACAGGCTAGTTGGGGTCACTTCGATCCGCTTCCCGGTTCCTCTGTCGTAGGCGCTTCACGTAGTCAGAGGCCACGAGCTCCTCCGGCCCGAGGTCCAGCGCACAGTTGGCGAGCGAGGCATACGATGCGTCGGTAAGCCTGAAGTCGCGCGGCAAGTGGTGGTCTTCGCAGTTCTCCTCGATGAGTTCGAACCATGCCCTGAAGAAGTCCGCGCGGGAGGGACGTGAAGACGCGGTACCTGCCGCGGTGAGCGAATCGTGGGCGTGAGTCACCGCCTTTCCGGCATCAACACCCAACACCCTCACGAAGTCTGAGAGGGTCGGCCAATATTTGAAATCGAACTGGCCGCGTAGAGCCTTTAGTTCCTTTTGGACATAAGATTCGAAGCGGTAGTTGCCCCGGGCCGCTTCATCAAAGGGCCCCAGTATGTGGTAATGGGTTTCGCTTACGAAGCCAGAATGATCATGGAGGGTCGACCGCTCGTGCAGCAGTTCGGCCAGCTCGAACGCCACCCCTGCGATCTTCTCGTTCACCTCCCTGAGTCGATCTCGCATCCGGCGCGCCTCGGCCATCTTTGCAGGATTCCACACCGCGGCCACCCCGAGCAACCCATCGATGAACACGCACAGGGAGAACCGGTTGTGGCCCACCTTGGCCCATAGCTCGTCGTAGGCCTCGACCAGTTCGGTCGTCCGTGCGAGCAAACGCCTGCAGATGGCGGTCTCGGGAGGAAGGATGCCCCCCTCGGTATTGATGCGGATGTGCTCTTCCAGCATGTCCTCGAAGATTTTCCTTCCGTCTTCCATTTCGCATTCTCCACGTCTTAGATTCCTTATCGAGTGATACCCCGGAACAGAAATCTGCGCGGCACCCGAAATGAAAATAGATCACGAGGTTTCAGGTACACGGAGTTCCGGGGCAGCGCGGGTGACTCGACGAACAGCCAAGGTCCGCTTCTGGCGTAGAGCTGTCGTTGGTAGCAACTGCTCGACGACCGCAACCTGATGCCGGCCACCGACCTGCGCGAACTGACAGGCGCCCACTTTTCCTCCCTCCTGTGCTTGTCACAGGAATCCAGCCACGGCGCGTCTGCGCCGTGAATGACTCTCATCCAAACAAGAATGTCTTCCGCGCCCAAGGACTTGGGCGCGCTGGATTCCTGTGACAGGCACAGAAATGAGGGAGGTTGGTGCGGCGCCGACGGTCAGTTCGGTCCTTCGAGGCACCTCAGGATAGGCTGGAGAGGCCTCTATGGGCGAGGTTTGCCTCTGTAGGCCCGGGCGCGAGTTTGGCGAGAAGGCCAACCTCACTCTCCGTCGTCCACGGGCGTGACCCGAGGATCCATGCCCGTGGATGCGGTGTGGATGCTCGGCTCAAGGCCGATGCTCGGGTCAAGCCCGAGCATAACGAAGGGCGGGGCGGGCGGAAGGAGCCATTCACGGCGTCGACGCCCGCATCACGAATGCCACAAGCATTGGTCAAACATTTCTCTAAGGTCGCCTTATTGTTGCACTATTTTGCATCTTGTTTCCAAGAGCCGTCTGCGACCACGCGACCTCCTGATCCGTATTCTTGTCAGGGTGCGTTCACCAAACGCAGCGGTGGGCCTGCCAACCTTGCCGCCTGATGGGTGGTTTTCGTCAAGGAAGAATGTCTGTGAAACTCAAGCGACCGCTTGCAGGTGCTGCCGTTGTGTTACTCGTAGTTGCTGGTTGTGTGGGTTGGGTATGGCAACGCAACGGGGTTTATGGATTCAATACCCTTCTCCGACGCGGTGGGACTTACTGGATTACCCTAAGGGCGGACGATCCACGCCTGTCGCCGTCCATGCAACTGGCTCTCAAGGAACCTCCCCCACTTGCTCAACCTGCGCCGTTCACTTGGCGCGAGGTCGAAAAAGGTTTCGAGGTAGCGGAATTGCCTGTCATGGCGGACGGTAAAGAAGTCGACCGCATTTTGCTGAACCGTATCGATCCAGCCCTCTTTCGTTTTGTGGCACTCAATTCAGCCAATGAGGACAAGGGGATCGACGAATGGGAGAAGGCGCTGCCTACCGCCGTTTTGATCGTCAACGGCAGCTATTATGATCTAAAAGGTAGACCGGACACGCCCATAATCAGTGATGGCGTCGCCATGGGACCAACCACTTATGACGCAAAGGCAGGAGCCTTCACTGCTGGCGACGGCTTTGCCTCCATCAAGGAACTGTCGAACCAGACCTGGCAGACGGCTTTAACAGGCACGACCAATGCTATGGTGTCTTATCCCCTTCTTATTGGTTCGGACGGACAACCTCATGTGAAGGCAGCAAGCCGTTGGTTAGCCAACCGAACGTTCGTCGCCGAGGATGGCGGACACCGCATCATCGTAGGAACGACCAAGGAAGCATTCTTCCCGCTGGCTGCCCTGGCGGAGTTTTTAAAGAGCGCTCCGTTGGATTTGAAGATTGCACTCAACTTCGATGGCGGCCCCATTGCCTGCCAAAGCGTCCGCCTCAACGGCTTTCAGCGAAAGTTCTACGCCCAATGGGAAGCTCAGGTGAATGGTGACGAAGTCAAGCTTCTCAGATGGCCTTTCGGCAAGAGCTGGGCCATGCCAATGGTGCTGGCAGTGGAGCGGAGATAAGGCGCAACGTCCATCGCCGGAGGCGACAATCGCCGCTTTTTCAATGGCATGCTCCACGTTCTGCGTGTTGGCTGTCCGTCGGCTGCGCTTGTAAGCCCACCATCGCTTAGCGACTGGAACCTTTGGCCCATCTGAAGGGTGTGAGGTAAAGACAGCCGTGATCGTTTCATCGCCGAAATCCGCGACGACCTCAGATGCGACTACCTCCATACGTTCTCGATCTTCATCGTTGAAGTCCGAGTCAACCAAGAATTCGAGGACAATTTCGTTGCCATTCGACAGCTTGAAAGCTGTTGCTTGACGCTTCGGAACCTGTGATGCTGTCCTTCCGTTTCAAGGCTTACAGTTTGCGACTCCGGAGTGTCTGTGAAACTTCTGACATCAGTTATCATTCTCGCGTTGGGTACAGCTTCGGCTGCACAGGCTGAACGGCGTTGCGGTTGGCTTTCTAATCCGGCCACGGGAAAGTGGGAGCTGTACGATGCCAAAGGAGGCTGGCAGATCATGTTCTTGGGAGGTGACGGAAGCCGGGCTGAAGGCGTCGATAAAATTCCGGACCTGACGGCAGGTGAATACGTGTACACGTTCGCAATCCACGGCTACGCGTGCGCGTGCATGAACGTCGATGCTGATCAAGAAGCCATTAATCGCATCTATTCAGTTCAGCAGCTGCCGTTAGCCACGTGCCGAAACGACCCCGCCATCCAGTACTTTCTGAAGCAAGATTAGTGGCTGCCAAAGTTAGGCACCTGCCGGCCTGCGCGAACCGGTGCTGGTGCTTCGCTCACGAGACAGGCTCACAGAACTGCTGCGCCCTGGCTATATCATCCATTGGAATGGGCGCCGTGACCGCAGCAAGCATGCGCTTGTGTTGATCGGCTTGGCAGATGGGCGAGACGCGGGTGGCCAGCCCCGTCCTTCGAGGCCCCTTCGGGGCACTCAGCAAGGATGAGGCTGGAGAGGCCCCTGTGGGCGAGGTTTGCCTCTGTAGGCCGGGGTGCGAGGTTGGCGGAAGGAGCCACTCTCAGCGATCTCAACATCGAGCGGTGGGCCTTCCTGCGACAAGTGGTATAGTCAAATCTCGGTCGTTTCACCTTGGACGATACGAGAAAGGAATTATTCCATGGGAGACCAAAAGCGCCCGCTGCAAGCTGGAGAAACCGCGCCCGCGTTCGCACTCGCCACGGCCAACTTCGACGGAACGGTCTCTTTCGCCGACTTGAGCGGTCGCCCGTTCTTGATCGGCTTCTTTCGCGGGCTGCACTGCCCGTTCTGCCGGCGTCAGGTAGAACAGCTTGCCGGCGTACAGCCCACCCTGCGCGCCGCCGGGGTGGAGACCGTGGCCGTTATCAACACGCCGGCGGAACGCGCCCGCCTGTATTTCCGCCACCGTCCGACGCCAGTAACGCTACTATGCGATCCGGACTGCAACACGCATCGGGCCTACGGTGTGCCGCATGCCGAGTTCCTGCCCGATGGGAGCAGCGAGCAGCCCGAGTGGCCTTATACCGCGACGATGGCGCAGTTCCAGGCGGCACGCATCAACCCTACGGGCGAGTTGCCGGAACCGCTACACCCGATGGAAGCCAACACGATACTCAACACCAAGGACCGCTTCGAGCTTGATGAAGCCGATAATGTGATCTTCGCGAACCACGCTACCCAGCTCGTCGGGCACTTCCTGGTCGATGCGAACGGCACCATCGGCTGGGCGCAAATTGAGGCGCTGGACGGACCGAACAGCCTCTCCATGTTCCCGACTGCAGCGGAGATCATCGCCGCCGCGGGCGACCTCGGACGCTAACCTGCAGCGAACCGTCTGCCAGCGTTGCTGCATGAGGGCGGGGCGGGCGGAAGGAGCTATACACGTCACAGACGCCTCAGCAAAGGTTTACGCAACTACAGAATGTTGTCGCTTTGATCATTGATCATTGATCATTGATCCGTTGAGCCGGGCTTATGTTCTTGTTCAACCTTATAATAGGTCGTTGAGTCTCTGCGTTGGTTTTCGTAAGTCCACTTTAAACCCCATCTGCATTCGTCCGTATCACAATCGCTTTGCTTCGACTCTATCAGATCGACTTGAAACGCCTCGCCATTGATCTCACCGGTGATCGAACCCGTCCTTCCCTTATCCGTCGATATGAGGTCAAATTCTCCTGCTCGACCATCCAGACAGTAGATCTGCCCTCGATAAGTTCGCTCACCGGTCTCCAGCCGCCATCGATTTGTTTTCACCTGCGATACGCTGTAGCGGCCTTGGCATTGTTGCTTCTCGGCCGAGCCGATTTCAAGCGTGCCTTCCCTGTCTGTGCGTCCCTTGAGATAACCTTCCCGAGAAGCGGAGCACCTGTGGCGGTGTAGCTTCCCTCAACGCCACCGATAAAAAGATACGAACATCCTGCGAGCGCGAAGCACATTGCCATCCCCAATCCGGTGACCGCGAAACCGCGAAGCGCCTGCAAGTACTTGAAGATAGACAGCAAGTTCATCCCCCATGTTCATCTTGACGTTCGCGGATGCCGAAAAGGACGAATCGGAGCGAAGGTCAAACAATAGTTCGCGAAAAACCCAAAAGGGCGAGCTCAGCCGTCCAGCCAGGCGGCGAGTCCATCAAGCGTCTGCAGCCCGTATTCCACCGCGCCGAAGCCGATGACCACCTGGCGCCGCTCGCGGCTGGGGTGGAGCTGGCGCATGGTCAGCACCGTCTTGCCGTCGGCCTGCTCATCGAAGGTCACCGTGGCGCGGAAACGGTCGGGGTCGTCGGGGTCGGGCGTGCCATAGTCCATCACGATCCGCTCGTTCGGCACGATCTCCAGAAAGCGCATGAGGTTGGCGAAGCGCTGCTGCCGGCCCTCGAACACGCCCACCATGTCGAAGCGCCAGATCCCGCCCTCGCGGATATCGGCTTCGTGGGTCTCGATGCTGAGGCCGGCCGGGCCGTACCATTCGCCAAGCGCCTTGGGGTCCATCCAGGCGGCAAAGACCTTGTCGCGCGGGTGGTTCAGCACTTTGACCAGCACGATTTCGCGGTCGAGCGACCAGTCAAACAGGTTTGCCATGTCCTTCACCGTCCTCTTCCGTTTTGTCCAGGTAGACTTCCAGCCGATCCAGCCGCTGGGTCCAGCGCCGGCGCTCCGCTATCATCCAGTCCGCCGCCTCGTCGAAGCGCGCCTGCACCAGGCGGCACCAGCGGCTGCGTCCGCGCTTCTCGCTGGCAATCAGCCCGCAATCCTCAAGCACCTTGAGATGCTGGGCGAAGGAGGGCAGCGCCATGTCGAAAGGCTCGGCGAGCGCGCTGACCGGCAACTCGCCTTCGACCAGCCGCGACACCACGGCACGGCGGGTCGGGTCGCTGAGAGCGTGAAAGGCGAGGTCGAGGGGGGTCGAATGGTAAGGCATATCAATCAGTAAAATGGCCGGGTGCGCCGGTCAAGGATAAAAAAGGTACTTGCCTTAGTATCAGGCTCCAAATATGAAGGTATCTGCCTTAGTATCTGACCCTGAGTGGTGGGATGATATGGTGCAACAACCCGCAAGGAGGATTCCCAGTGGTAGTTCGTGTCGATCTCATAATCTCGCTCGATGGTTTCGCGACAACGACGGACCAGACGCCCGAAAGCCCGTTCGGCGAGGACTGGCCGCGTCTCGTCGGCGCCTATGCGGCAACGCGAACGTTCCGTGAGCGCGTGCTCAAGGATACGACGGGAGCAGGGACAACAGGTCTCGACGACGACTATGCTAGGGAATATTTCGAGAATGTGGGCGCGGAGATCATGGGCGCCGGCATGTTCGGGCTCCACAACTTTCCCGACGATCCGAACTGGCGCGGCTGGTGGGGCGACGAGCCACCGTTCGGGTGTCCGGTCTTCGTCCTCACCCACAAACCGCGCCCCTCCATCGAGATGGCCGGCGGTACCACTTTCCACTTCCTCAATACGACCCCTGACGATGCGCTCCAGCAGGCTGCGACGGCCGCAAACGGCAAGGATGTGAGGATAGGCGGTGGTCCTACCGTCGTTCGCGACTATCTCAAAGCCGGCCTTGTCGACCGCCTTCATGTTGCTATCACGCCGATTCTGCTCGGGCGCGGCATCCGCCTGTGGGACGATCTGCGCGGCCTGGAAGCCGGCTGCACAGTCAAGGCGGAAACATCACCGAGCGGCACCATTCACCTCACCTTCGAACGCTAGAGCGCGTCGCGCAAAACTATGCGGTGGTTTTGCGATAACGCGGCTCAGGACTCATTGATGAGAGCCAGAAGGTGACGGGTTGCGGCGATACGGATCGCCGACTTGAATCTGATTTGAGCCCTTGGAAATCCCTCGGATTCAAGACAAGATCATCCCGCTCCAGTTTTTTGGGGGGACTCTGATGGAAAACCACGAGCCGTTTTTACGCGAGGCGATTGCGCTCTCGAAATCCGCGATGGAACACGGCGACGAACCGTTTGGCTCGGTGCTTGTGAAGGATGGCGAAGTCATCCTGCGCGCCGAAAACAGCGTCTTCACCGGCCATGATATGACGAACCACGCCGAGATGAACCTGGTTAAACTGGCGGCTCAGCACTATGACACTGCTTTTCTCGCTGACTGCACGCTCTATACCAGCACGGAGCCGTGCGCGATGTGCTCCGGGGCGATTTACTGGTCGGGCATCGGGCGTATGGTGTTTGCGTGCTCCGAAACGCGGCTTGGCGAGATTGCCGGGATCGGGTTGAACGTGCCGAGCCGGGCGGTGCTGCAAACCGGCGCGCGCATCGTCACGGTGGTTGGCCCGACTGATCTCGAAGACGAAGCCGCGGTTGTACATCAGGAATTCTGGCCGAAGCATCTGGGCAAGGCTTAGAGCCTCAGAACCCATTGATTTGAGCCGGAAGATGACGGTTGCAGCGATGCAGATCGCTGAGGCGGCGCTTTCGCCAGACTTTCTGCCCTGGGGGCGAACAACGGCCTGTCCGCTTCCGACGATCGGAAGGGACAAGCCGCCATCCAGCGGTCCTATTTCAACGGCAGGAACAATTCCGCCACCGTCTCATGCTCCGGCACTTCGGGGAAGAAGGCGAGGCGTTGGCAGTAGAGGGGGAAATCCCTCGGCTCTTCGCCGCTGGCCGGCAGCCAGTCGCGATAGAGGTAGAGAGCGGCCGGCTCGAGATTGTCGGTATTGCCGACGACGCGCAGCACGGCGCAGCGCCCCCCGGGGATGACACCCGCCGCCACGCGCGCGTCATCGGGTGCTATCGGGAAATCGATACCCGCACACAGATCCATCCGATAGTCGGCCGGGGATGCGGGCCGCCGCTCGGAACGGAAGACGTTGAAGATCGGGCTGGTCTTCGGGGACGACAGGCCATGGGCCTTTCGCCAGGCGATGAACCGCTGGATGGTATCGCCGATCGTTGCGGGGTCGCCGCGATGCTCCATGATCGCCACCGGCGTCGGGGCCACATCGCGGATCGTCACATCTTCTTGGGCATAAGTCTTCTGCATGATCTTGCTCCTGGCGTTGTCGAGAGGCCCGAAGGCCGCAAGCCACGGCTCCCATTCGGGAGACTTCCGGAACGACGAAGGCGATTGCCCGAACCGTTGCCTGAAGGCGCGGGCGAAGGCATCCGGTGCGTCGTAACCGGCATCCATCGCTATGTCAGTGACGCTTTCGGCGTCCCTGTAGGCCAGCCGGTACGAAGCGCGCTTCATGCGGGCAAGCTGGACATAGCGATGCACCGACAACCCGAAGGTCGAGGTGAACTGCCGGTGGAAATGGTATTTCGAGAAGGCCGCAACACCGCTCAACACATCAAGGCCGAGATCCTCGTCCAGATGCTGGTCGATATGATCGAGCACCCGCTGCATCCGGGCATGATAGTTTTCAAGCGCCGCCTTCATCGTCTCTTCCTCCGTGGCGACACC
>Ga0307515_10011765_pt1 | contig 16559 bp, 11 predicted proteins | sample 17_EM_MG_FD_194513 | JGI IMG/M metagenome (GOLD analysis project Ga0307515, IMG submission 194513) | Populus trichocarpa ectomycorrhiza microbial communities from riparian zone in the Pacific Northwest, United States - 17_EM | ecosystem: Host-associated > Plants > Roots > Unclassified | place... | reverse complement strand
AAATATATTTTGGCCCCACAACTTAAATTTCTTCTAATTAAAGCCCAAATTGACTTAAAAATCAATTTTTCTTGCAATCAAATCTCCTATAAATTCATTTAAAAATCCAATTAAGTCCATAAACATCCAAATTTGGGCTTTTCTCCTCAAATTTCAAATTTTCCTTGTCAACAGGGCTCTCCTCCTTCAAGAATATATTATCAAAAATTCCATCTTTGTATTCTTAACCTCATTGACCAATTTTCCAACCATTTTCTGAGCGCTTCTGCCTCCTGTTATTTTTCTAATCTCCTTTGGCTATATATTTTTATATATATTTTATGGGGACCCAAAAATGGGTTACAACAATCTTCATGCACGACTAGACCATAGTCTCAGTTTAATTATCATGTTAATGAGCCGATTAATTAGCTAAGTTGGTCAGTGCTGTATTTTTCCATTGTTGTATTCTTCCCGTAGTCATATCTAGTTTGTATATTATTACAATGATCTTTACACTCATTTTTAATGTATCAAACTAGGGTTTTCCTGCAACTATTATTACACCTTCACTTTCTTTTCTTTCATTGTACAGTTACACCTCTATAAATTAATACTTTAAAACCATGAAAATTTATTAATTAATCAAGATATTATAATTGAATTTTAAGTTTAAATCTTGAGATCAATATTTAAAATAATTTATTAAAATTTTACTGAGTGTACTAGATTGATACAAGAGTATACCTTCAAAAAAATAAAATTAAAAAAAAAAGATTTAGTTTTAATGAATACATAAGCTGGTCCGAGAATATCTATTATCATCTAAAAAACAAGTGTTAACTGTTTGCAGCAAAAACTTTGTATGTTGAGGCCATGTCTTTAGGGCCAACAAAAAGATAACAAAAGGTCCTCTGCTTGTCTTGTGAAAATGGGACAAATGCCGGATGTAGTTGCATCACACTACATGTCTTTGTGATCTGAAAGTAGACATCCCCACACTGTGTATCCCTTCCACACCATATAAAGGCCTGTTCCCTCCATTTTCTATCATGCTTTAAACTATGAACAAAAAATACAGACAATGACCATGGACACTTGAACATGATCACCAAAAGACTGCTATCCACCAGTAACTTCCATCCTTTCCCACCTATGATAAAAAACTACCTACAGTGGGCCCAAAACACACCAAAGTACCAATCAAGCACAGCTTTTAAGCCAAAGGGTACCTCCATTCTAGCTACAGACCTCTTAAAATCATATTTTGAAAAGGGCCTAATCAGTCGAGCACGTAACTTGTTTGATGAAATGCCTGAGAGAGATGTTGTTGCATTGACCGCGATGATTTCAGGGTACACGCATTGTAATGAATACACTCAAGCATGGAGTGTTTTTGTTGATATGGTAAAGAATGACAATGTCCCACCAAATGCATTTACAATATCAAGTGTTCTAAAGGCTTGTAAAGGAATGAACAGTGTTTTTTGTGGGGGTTTGGTTCATGGATTGGCTATTAAAAGAAGGTTTGTGGAGGGGTTTATTTATGTAGATAATGCTCTCATGGATATGTATGCTACTTGTGGTGTAACTATGAGGGATGCTTGTGTTGTTTTTCACGATATTAAAGAGAAGAATGTTGTGTCATGGACTACCTTGATTGCTGGTTACACTCACAGAGGTAATGGGAGTCGCGCAGCTCAAGTCTTCCGGGAAATGTCACTGGTAAGTGGATGAAGAAAAGACTCCAAGAATCACAGAAAGACTTAATGTATCAAAAACACTACTTTAACCATTATATAGCACACCATGACGTTGGTTTGTTGAGTAATTTTAACTTTCATGAACTGTTTACTATACATATATAGTGTACTAATATGTGAATTTGTTGCATTTCATGGCTAACAGGAGGGAGCAGAATTGAACCCACATAGCATTTCGATTGCTGTTAGAGCTTGTGCTTCAGTTGGCTCAAATATTCTTGGCCGACAAATACATACGGCAGTGATTAAACATGGATTTGAGTCCGATCTTCCTGTCATGAATTCTATACTTGATATGTATTGTAGGTGTGGTTGTTTATCCGAGGCAAAGGAGTACTTCAATGAGATGAGTGAAAAAGATTTGATCACATGGAATACATTAATAGCTGGGTACGAAAGATCAGATTCTATAGAGCCTCTCTTTATATTTTCACAAATGGAGTCAGAAGGTTTTAGTCCAAATTGCTTCACTTTCACCAGTCTTGTAGCAGCCTGTGCAAACGTAGCAGCTTTGCAATGTGGACAGCAGGTTCATGGAGGAATTTTTCGCAGAGGGCTTGATGGAAATCTGGAATTGGCTAATGCCTTGATTGATATGTATGCAAAGTGTGGCAATATAATTGATTCACAAAAATTTTTTAGTGAAATGTCCTGTACAAATTTAGTCTCCTGGACGTCTATGATGATTGGATATGGGACTCATGGATATGGTAAAGAGGCTGTTGAGTTGTTTGATGAGATGGTCAGGTCAGGCATCAGACCTGATCAGGTAGTGTTTATGGCAGTTCTACATGCATGTAGTCATGCCGGACTAGTTGATCAAGGCTTGAGGTACTTCAACTGTATGTTGGATGATTATCACATCAAGCCAAATCAGGAGATTTATGGGTGTGTTGTAGGTTTGCTGGGCAGAGCTGGAAGAGTTGAGGAGGCCTATCATCTAATAAGAAGCATGCCATTTATGGCTGATGAGTCTGTTTGGGGTGCTCTTCTTGGTGCTTGCAAGGCACATAACCTTTCAAAGTTGGGCAAGTTGGCAGCTAAGAAGGCATTGGCATTGAAACCAAATATGGTTGAGACTTATGTGATGCTGTCAAATATCTATGCTGCAGAAGGAAAATGGGGAGAAGCTGAAAGAATGAGAAAGCTGATGAAGAGAGCAGGCTCTAAAAAAGAGGCCGGTAGGAGTTGGATTGAGATGCATCTAATGATATCCAGGGTTATCGAAAAATCTTGTTAACAAAGCCTCCACACCTCTCCATCTCTCTCTGCCGAATCTCCCTCTCGCACATCTTCTTCCTCCCTCTCTCTCCCTCAGCGTCCCTCTCGCATATTTAAATAGCTGTCCCTGCAAATTTGGCTATCATACAAACAAAAAGATGCCTCATTTTCTTCTTACTAGGAAACATAAAAAGTCATCAATCAACATATATGAAGAAATGAATTTTATTTTCTACAGTGTGAAAAGGTCAGCAGGCAAATGATACACACCTATATCACAGATTGCAAAGGATTTCATGTAGAGCCAGTTTGGTGGTGACCATCTACAGTGCAACTCAAGGACTGATATATTGTTATTGCTGATTAATCTTTTGTTACAATAAGGATCTCATGGTCTGCATCAGATCTTGTCAATAATTGCTTTGAAACCAAGATCAAAGTTCAATCAAAAGAATTCATTAAACAATAGATAAAAGGAAATCATGCAGAATTATTCCATGCTCAACTCAGAAATAATCAGATCCAGATTCCAATGATTTAGCTTCATGCAAAAGACATTGTGAGAAACCTAAAAAAAAATCAAGAAAAGATTTCCAGCATGCATGTCAAAAACACCATCAATTTGGTAACAAATTCAGAGATCAGCACATTTACCTAGTCATGGCATGTTTCTCAGTTGCAAACAGCTACTTCATTCATCAAACTTCCTAGGATGTAAGACTGAAAATTCACATTGATCATCGTGAGAGTAAGGGAAAGACATTAACATGCATTTGAACACAGCCACTGTGCAGCAATCAATATTATCAGCATATCATCATACATTAACTCATTTTTAAATACTACTACAAAGTTTATAGCGATACTTTTTGTTACACAACTCTGTCACGGAATTGTAACCAATTGTGTTGCTTCTTAGCTTACTTTTATAGCAACATCAACACCAAGAAATTAATTACTTTTGTAGCAACAGCAGCAGCAACATTTTAGAAATTTAGACTAATATGCATGCCATGAAAATAGACAGGCCTCCACCAAATCCTCATTCTTAAAATAGAACCATGGCATCACCGAACTCGCCAGCACCCATGGTTTCCATCACCTCATTGGTGGTGAAAGCAGTATAGCTCAAAAATTGAAGAAATAGGACACTTGTGATAAGCCGGTATAAAACACAGAGCCAAACCCCCTGATATATGGAAATCACCTATAAAAAAAAAAAACAAATCAAATCCACATACAAACATCACCAAAGGAAAATAGCAAGCTGAACACCAAATATGTACAGAGTCATATATCATATAAAAAAAAACCCCTCAAATATAAGCAAGAACCTTGGTCAGTGCTTTGGCTAGATTCGAGGCAATTTGTGTTGTGTGAAACAAGACGCAAAAAGAAAAGAAAAGGTATTAACAATTAAAAGATAAACTGAAAATTAAATCTCCTAAATTGATGCCAACTTCCAACAAAATTTTAAGGCACAAAATCTAGAATTTGAACCTATTTGCTCCTTCAAAAATAAATATAATTTGGGTTCACGTATCAATTAAATTGAAAAATTCCAACATCTTTGTCAACAGGATGTTCATATTCTTCATTACAGAATGAATTGAATTAAGTGAAAGAGAAATTTAAAGCACCAGTGGAAATGGAAGAATCATGTAAAAAAAAATTACTCAGTCTCGGCCTTTAAAACAAAAGTAAATCAGATCCTTAAAAAATTCAAACAGATTTAAAAAAAAAACAAAAAGAAAAGAAAGGCATCTTACATTCTTCTATTGGGATTCAAAGAAAGGCACTCTCTTTTCATACTCGTGTTCTGCTGCCATCAATGGAGAAGAGAAAATCCAGAATGTCATTGTGAGAATAAACATAATACAAGCCACAATTCAAACAAAAATGCATAACAAATCAACTAACCAGTTGGAGAATTTAACCAGCCATTGTAGGTTGATGCTTTTTGTAAGGCATGGTTACTGTTTCATTTCAACAGTACCCGGCCTGAGGTCTTATAATTGTATGCCAGGCAGCAACCAGTGAAAAAAATACATGTCTACCATGGTCGGACTGGACAAGCTCAACATGAATAAACACAGAAATTTGTATATTTTTTTCTACCAATAATCCATGCATGAACAAGAACCCTGCTTGAAGTGGTGGAAGCGATGCCGATCCCTCACCACAATTTCACGATTAAAAGCTTTAGAGATCAACTTTGCTGCCGTGTGACAATCATTGCATATTCGCAAATTCTTCACTATCCTTATTGGTGTTGGTGGATCAATAGCAATAAGCCCAAAGGCAATTGCAAGCTTCTCACTGTGTCTAAACAGAGTAGTTTCCTTTTCTTCTTCATCAATATCAAGGGAAACCTCACGTGTATCTGGTGCATAACCTTCCAACTTTAATTTCTTAGCCATTTCATCTAACATATGTTCGATATGTTCATTCTGAGGGTGTGTCTTATCTCCAGCGAGGAACTCGTGAACTCTACCATGTGCTTCAATCATGCTACAACCTGGGGTCTTCACCACCCCATGTTGCCTCATCATTCCCCGAACTTCAAGAACATCAACCCAATTGCCCTTTGAAGCATATATGTTTGAAAGTAACACATTGAACCCATCATGGTCAGGATGAAGTTCTACAAGCTTTCTTCCTATCCTCTCCCCGGTTTCATTGTCACCGTATTTCTTACAAGCTCCAAGCAAGGCACCCCAAGTGGAAACATCTGGTGCCATTGGCATACTCTCAATGAGTTCCTCTGCTTCTTTTAGCATACCTGCACGTCCTAGAAGATCGACCATGCATCCATAATGCTTGATGTTGGGCCCAATCTTGTGCTCCTGAATCATGGAATTAAAATGACGGTGTCCCTCATCCACTAAGCCCATGTGTCTGCAAGCCCCAAGAACTGCTACAAAGGTTATCTCATTAGGTGTTACACCATGTTCCTTCATCTCTGAAAATGTTTTGAGTGACTTGTCCACTAATCCATTCATTGCCAAACCAAGAATGAGAGCGTTCCAAGTAGAAACCCCCTTCTCCTCCAACCCTTTGAAAACCTCCAAAGCATCTTCAACACACCCTAATTTCATATACATGTTTATAAGAGTTGTACCCAAAATGATATTAATCTTTAGCCCGTTCTTCCTTATATAAGCATGAATCCACTTGCCTTGGTCAAGAGCAGCCAGGTGCGTACAAGCTGAGATCACACTAACCAAAATCGTCTCATCTGGCTTTGTTCCTTCAATCTGCATTTCCTGGAACAGAACTAAAGTCTCAGTAAATCTGTCCTGTTGAGCATAACCTGATATCATTGCACTCCATGATACATTATCTTTGTCAGGCATTGAATCGAATAAAGCCCTCGCTTTTTCAATTTCCCCACATTTAACGTAGCCAGATATCATAGAATTCCATGATATTTGATCCAAGCAACAACTCTCACTAAACAACTTTTGAGCAGTAACCACTTCTTCACAACTTGAATACATGTGAATCAACGCATTTTGAAGGTTAACATAAGTCTCAATCCCAACCTTCACAACCAAACCATGTACCAACTTCCCTGTTATAACCACCAACAAGCGAGAACATGCTGAAAGAACACTAAGCACCACGACCTCATCCACCATAATTCCATTAGCATTCATTTCCTTGAACAAAATCAAAGCCTCCTCATACATCTCATTCTGCTCATAACATGAAATCAATGCACTCCACGATACTAAATCCTTCTGTTTCATTTCATTAAACAATTTGCAGGCCTCTTCAACATTACCTTTCTTACCAAACAAAACAATCATCGAATTCGAAGCAATTACATTCCTTTCAGGCATCCTATCATACACATCCTTAGCCTCCTCCACGTTCCCTACCAAAACATACCCTGCCAACATCGAATTCCACGAAACCATGTCCAAAACAGAACTTCCATCAAACACCTTACGTGCATCACTTAAATTCCCACAAACAGCGTACATATTAATCAGAGTGTTCTGTATATAAACATCAGAATCAAAACCCACCTTCAAAACATGATCTTGAATACATTTCCCATCAAACTCAGCTAATCTAATAGAACAAGACTGAAACAATATTGGATAAGTATAATTATCAGCTGCTACATTGCTTTCAAGCATAAACTTATAAACCCATATAGCTTTACAAGGGCTATTTCTTTGCATATAACCCTTCATCATGGTATTATAAATGAACCCATTTGGGTTCTCAATGTGTGAAAATATTTGATATGACTGGTTGATGTTAATGAAAGGTAATTCAGTGGAGAACTTAAGGAGTCTACTAGCTGCAAAACTGTCTTTGAAGAAGCCAGAAAGGATCATTTGCGAGAGGATTTGATTGAATTGCTTGATGTTTTGACATTTTTGCAAGTGGGTTTCTAAGATTGGGAGAGTTAAGGTTGGTTTGAGAGTGAAAGTTGGAATCTTGAAGGGTTTTGAAAGATAGTTTAGTCTGGAAAGTTTCATAGCAACAAAAACTGGAACTTAAAGCACAAAGTGAATTCTGTGTTCTGTCTGAGCTATGAAACAGCAGCTGACATGCTACTTTCTATCTACTTATGTCTCAATGACAGGTCCCTATAGTTTATAACTCTATAAAAATGGACCTTCTTGTTTGGAATAGTACAATTGTATCCTTAATATTTAGATTTTATATCACATTTCATCCCCATCCAAAATACTATTATAATTGGGAAAATGAGTCATCTCTCCATCTACAATACCATTAAAGATGTTAGGAAACCATCTAGATGGTGGCCCAGTAGTAAGAGTTTGGGACAAAGAGGTTTGCTCCCTCTGTGGTCTCAAGTTCGAGCCCTGTGGTTGCTCATATGATGGCCACTGGAAGTTTACATGGTCGTTAACTTCAGGGCCCGTGGGATTAGTCGAGGTGCGCGCAAGCTGGTTCGGATATCCACGTTATACTAAAAAAAAAAAAAAAGATGTTAGGAGAAAAGAAGAAGAAGATGTTAGAAACTGTAACTTTTGACTTGTGCCTATTGTCTGATATTGCTCTTTCATTTCTCCTGTGATCCTTTAACTTTCGTTTGAGCTATGGATGTGGTCTAATATTAGCATGGCTACATGTAAAAGCTTTGGTTTTTCAGCTCTTCATATGCTTGTTCTTCATGGTTTACCTTACTTATATCACACATAGTTTTAAATTAATGCAAGACATATCTTGCATTTTTACTTTTTACAGTATTCTATTTTATGAGTACATATAAATAATATCTATCACTTAATGATGATAAAGGACTGATTAATTTGGAATGTATATTTCTAATTAATTAGATAATTTTAAAGGACTGATTTAGAGATTTCTTTCTTTCCTTAACTTTATGAATTAATAACTCAAAATAACACCAATAAAAAATTATTTAATTTCTTAAAACGAGATAGAGTAATATATAGAATAAGGTCTTAAAATATTTCTAAAAAAGAATTAATTTTAATAAATATGTAAACTAGTTTTAAAATACCATTTATTTTCGAGGAAAAAAATAAATTTAATAAATGCATTTTTATTTTATTATACTTCTTCCCAAATTTCTCATTTGCCCCGTCATTTTATCCTTTTTTATATTCTCCACCCCTAAACTTTTCCTTCCTTCCCTCATTTCCGATTAACTCCAACAGAATCTCTCTATCTCTATCTCTCTCTTTCTCTAGGGCGCCAAAATCCCTAAAAACACTAAATCTGGAATAAACCCTAAACCCGTTACCTAACAAACCACAAAAATGCCGCCAAAATCCACGCCCAAATCAAAACCCAACCAAAACCCACATTTCAAACCAGGCTCAAAAGTAGAAATCATGTCAGAAGAGGAAGGATTCAGAGGCTCCTTCTATACAGGAACAGTAGTGAAGGCAACAAGAACCTCAAAATTCATTGTTGAATATGACAAGCTGTTTGAAGATGAAGAAGGGACAAAACCCTTGCAGGAAACAGTCAATGAGTTCCAAATAAGACCAATAGCCCCAAGAGAGAAGAAGAGGGAGTTCAAGTTTAGTGAAGAAGTTGATGCTTTTCATAACGATGGGTGGTGGGAAGGTGTGATAACTGAGGTGAATGAGGATGGGAAGTTTGCTGTGTTTTTTAGGAGTACTAAAGAGCAGATTGAGTTTGGCGAGGAGGATTTGAGGTTGCATAGGGAGTGGGTTAATGGGGCGTGGAAACCAACGTTGGAAGGAGAGGAAGAGGAGGAGGTGAAAGAGAAGGAAAATGAGGTGTTTTTTTTTTCTCTTTTTGATAAGTTGCTTTTATGTTAAACTTGGTTAATTTATTTTGTTTTGTGTTGATAATTTATTGTTCTTTTGTTAATGTTGTTGTCTTTTGATAGATTTGTTGTTATTAGGTCAATCTAGGGTAATGTTTTTAGTTTAATTGTCTTAATCTTGGTTAGTGTGTTTGGTTTTTGTTTTGGGTTGGATTCTAAATTTGTGATTGTTTTTTCTTTTGGATTTTTTTTTTTTTTGAAAGCAGGGTTCTAGAAATAAAAGGAAACTCGTTGAAGAAGAAGTGACGAAAGAGGTGAAAAGGAGGGTTAACAAGGTGGGTTTTGTTTTTGACAAAGTAGTTCTCTTTATGTAAATTTTGGTTAATTCTTTAGATTTGTATGATTATCTTCTTTTTTTTACAATGTTAAATTTGGTTAATGTGTTTCATTGCGAAATTTCACTTTCATAGTTGGTATGTTTGGTTGATGGTTGGTTCTTTCAAAAGAGGATGCAGAGATGTGTGTCTTTGGTTTTTGATAAAGTTGTGTGTGCTAATCTTGGATTACTGATCACAAGTATTTCCGGGGAAAAAAAAGGATATTTCTCGTTCTTTTGCCCCTTGTGAAGGCAGGGTGGTAGGATTGGGAGGATTTTCTTTTACCCTTTTGAAAAATATACATGTTGGTAGTGTTGGAAAATCATTAAGTTGCAAAATCCTTAAATAAGTGAGAAGGGTTTTTTTCTTCTTAAAATTTTTTGCACACAGTACAGCCTGAAGTTTTGTTTGAATGTGGGCGGTCATTCCTTGATGCTTTGCTTGGATATTTACACTTGTATCAATTGGAAGTGTTAAATGGAGAAGGAGTATCCTGGATGTAGAGGTATCGGAGGCTTGTTTTTGCAAAGCAATAAACATGCATAGGCCCAAAGGTGGAAATGAAAAAGAAGAAAGCTCTTCTGGATTTGATAATGTCCATTCGGGTACACTTTCTGGTGCGTGCGTGTGTGTGTAAGTGCATAAAATAAGTGGAAAAACTCTAGAATGAGCTATCACTGGATATGCTGTGCTATATGGATAGTATGTAGAGAGAGTCTGCTTCATAGACACTTAATCAGTTATGACAGGATGGTCACTCGATCTCTGTTTTATTCACTCTTGGTTTCATTAACTTTGTTATATTTTGGTCAAAAGGAGAAAATTTTCCAGCTTTTTCAAATGTTAGAACCATGTCTGATAGAATGCTGTTTTCTCAACACTATCTTAAGTAATTGAACTTCTTTGATAGACTATCCTGGATAAGGAAGCTAAAACAGATGCTTGCAGAATTGAAAGAGAAACTTCAACTCTTATTTTGTGTTGCTGCCTCTGTGTAATTCCTTTGACCTGTTGATGATTGGTATTTTGATGCTATAAAGCTGTATTATCTGGACATATGGAAGTTAGCTTATGATGATAATTGTAAATGTATAATTGGGAAGCTTGAAGCAATTTCCTTTGGCACATGTAGTGCCTTATTGTTGTGTTCTATTTTTATGGCCATGGATTTACAACGAATGCCATTTTTCAAATGGATAGAAAATCTTATGGAACATCCTTTTGTGTAGTAATGTGGTTTGATTGGCTTCAGTCAGTTGCTATTCTGTATCCAACAATCCTTTATTCTGTGTGTTTTGTCTTTTTCTGGGTATGTTCTGCAATTTACCTTTATCAACTTCTCGAATCTGGAATTGCAGAAAGTGCCCGATACAACACAAGAGAAGCCTATTGAATCACCAAAAGATGCAAAGTTTAGCAAGGGAATGCTAGTTGAGGTTAGCAGTGACGAAGATGGTTTTAAAGGTGCTTGGTTTGCTGCAACTATTGTTGAGCCAGTGGGCAAGGACAAGTACCTTATTGAGTACCAAACCTTGAGAACCGAAGATGATAGTGATTTTCTGAGGGAAGAGATTGACACTGTGCACATTAGGCCTCATCCTCCACAAACTATAATTATTGATCGATTCAAGAAGTTGGAAGAAGTTGATGCTCTGTACAATGATGCCTGGTGGGTGGGTGTAGTTTCTAAGGTTAATACTTTCCCAAAGTATTCAGTCTTCTTCAAGGATTCCAATGAGGAATTAGAATTTCAGCACTCTGACTTAAGGCCACATCAAGACTGGATCAATGGCAAATGGGTCACTCCATCAAAGGTACGACTCTCGAACTTCAATTCTAGTCTGTTTCTTTGAAATGTTTACCCCCTCCCACGATAGGAACACCTCACACATGCACTAGAGCGGTTTGGATGATTTTGGGAAGTCTGATATTTCTGGTGCTACTATATAGATAATAACATGTGCTTGTTACCTCCTATGCATTTTCTTAGGCTTTGAAGCTGTGATCGCTGGAGAAAGTAGTAGAGCTTTGTGAGAGAACCTGCCATATTGCTGTATATATCGCTGTAATTCGTATCAATCTCCATTTCCTGGCCTATGGTAGGAGTAGTAGAATATCTTGAGGTTTCTTGCTCGACAAGGGTTGTAGATTCTGCGGCTGAATTACTGCACTTATATAATCTGGTTCTATTCCATTTTCGAAGATGTCTAGTCCATTATACATGAAACCTCTCTAGTGCAAACCTTAAACTGATGTCATCAAAACATAAAACAACTGTATGCTGATGCCATATGATTCACCATTTGAAGTTTCTCCCTATAGAGCTGAATTCTCTGTTGCTTCGCTGCCCTTGTTTGCTAACGACATTTATTAGCTCTAGGGAGTTCTCTAGTAACTGGTGCTAGCTTGTGGTTCTTAATATCGTTTTGCAATTTGCTATCTTACATGGTCCAACGACATGTGTGACCAGAATCTGGCAACCTTCCGTACCTTTCTGCAATATGTATCCATTGCCCCCTCCTTTTTACTCCTAGTTTTTTATGGTCCTTGGCCAGGGACGGGACTGGGGAGCTTTTATACTTTAACTGCCAGTTAAGTAGACAGTAGCGAAGGATAATCCTCTCATGATATTTAATTTTATTCATTTATATCTTACCTGGCCTAAATAACTAGAAAACGAGTAATGAGAAAAATAAAATGGAAAACTATTTCCTTAAAAAACTAGAAAAGAAAAATAATACAGAATAAAAAAAATATTTATTCAATCCAAAAAGCTCCCGCACTACAATGCATATAACATTAAAATTGTATATGATTAATATCTTAAAACAGAATGGACAAATATAAAAAGAATAAAATGGACAGATATAAAAGGGATAGAAATATGTTTACTTTGGAAGGCTAACACTTTGATATAAATAACATTGCCTCTGTAACGATTTTAGGATGAGTTTTTATCCTTTTAAAACACAGGAAATACAATAAAATTTATCATTTCTATCCTAACTATCTCTTTCTCTCTTCAGTTTTCAGGAGTAACCGAACACCATTTAAAACACAGGCTGGTTTTGTTCCATGGATATGTAGACTAAGGTTAAGGAATCATAGCCAGGTGCATAGGATTGAAAATGATGCAAGGCGTAAAAGACAAAAAAAGTGGGATTCCTTCGATGCTTAGACAAAATTTAGGCAAAATGACAAGAAAACAATTAATCTGCATTAAATTCCCGGCTGCCCCCTTTCAAATTTTCTCCCGGCCGACATTTCAAGTGAGAAATTCATAATTATCATCCTTTCAGAATTCTGAGATAAACATCAAACAATGTTCATTCATGATCACATTTCAAGCATAACTTAATCCATTTCACCCTTTCTTGTCATGATAAGCTAAGAGAAAACAGACATGTAGACAACTCAAGTGTCTATGCTGTGATCTTGTCTACAACATGACTGAAAAATTAAACTCTAATGTACTTTATTACCAGTAAACACTAGCAAGAGGTAATAATACATTGAAATTGATAGTAATACAGAGCAGATGAAGGCCTCTTTATCACTGAAGACTAAGAACCTTAGGCCTCCTTCACCTCCACGGCTCCATTCACTCCCTTGACTTCCTTGTTTTCCTTGACATCATCCTTCTTCTCTTCCTTGACATCCTTTGCTGCCGCTGCTGAGGTTGCTGCTTTACCTTTTTCTTCAACCACAAAAGCTGACACAGGGAAAGTCCTGTAGAGCCCAGTAGGGGTCTGGAAAGTGATCTTTCCAGTTGGTGGATCATCCAAATAGATATCACTCAGTGTGACCCAGAGCAAAAGCTCTTTGGTCTTCACACCAGTCAGTTTCTTGATCTTGTTTTGTTCAACATAAGCTGTGACTTCAGTTCCATAGGAAGCGAGCTTGCCAATCTTCTCAAACTTGTGGGTTATGCTCTTCTTTTGCTTGAGCCACACAAACCCTGTCTCCCTCACAATCCCGCACTCTACAATATCGTGCAAGGGCAAAAGACCATTTGGCAAGCCTACTTCTCTGAGCAATTCTTGAGATTTCTCTTTTCCCATTTCATCTCCATAGTAGACCTCAGCTTTGGCTTTGATGTCTTCTTTGACAAGAGACATTTTCCTCAAAAACTCGATGATGTTGTTTTAACGTCTTCGGGAGCTTACCTTGTGAGAGATGGGTGGTGTAAGAAAACCATGGAAAGTGATTGCCCTAATATAGCATCCAAGTTTGACATTTACCCTTGGTTGCACAAATATTTGCCAAAACACCATTTTGGATGTGGCCCAAATGGGAGTCATTTTCAAGCTCAATGGTTTCTTTCCAATATGAAGGGAATAACTTTCTTCGTTTAATTTTTTCATTTCATTATTACCAAGTTTTTTTAGTTTTTTTTTCTATATAGAGAGTTGTAATATTCTTGGAAAATATATATTCAAAGAAACAAAAATTAAATACTTTAGATATATTCTTATAATTATAGTATTTTTAATCTTGAGTTATATGCTATATATATTTTGCAACCGTTGGCGTCACCCTTCTGGTGAATTAATTAGATGGTGAAGTGTGCTTCTTGGGCCAATCCAAATCCATGAACATTGCAGTTTAGGTGAAGGAGAAGGATTGTCATGCTCTAACAAGACGCTTGCATTTATGAGATGGTTGAAGAATTTATGGCAAAATTAAAGGAGAAACGGTCGGTGGGAGGCAGCTGCCAGTAGAACTGTGACATCTGTATTATAGTTGAGATGGGAAAACTTATTTATTGTCAATGACGTGCAAAATTAATTGAAGGAAGGGGTTAGCAGCAGCGCATAGCCAAGCACTCGTTGGTTTTATATATATATATATATATAAAACTAACACATCATGGGTTTCTTGTTCTGATAGAATTTTGCCACCAAAAAAGGAATACAAAGCTGGAAATAAAAAGGCATCGGTGTAGTTTCCTTAAAAAACATGAAGATTACGTCAATCCATTACTTGCAATTCCAAGCAAAGTTATTAATTCTACCTAACTTATGAACCGTCAAAATAATATATGTTTTTAAAAGATTAATTAGAATTATAGATTAATTTATTTGATCGAATGAGTTTGATTATATCAACTTTTAATCAATTTTAATATGAAATTATAACTTTTAAGTTGATTATATCTTCTTTAAATTCTGAATTAGTGAGTTACGAGTTAACTCATCGGATCGGGTTTAATAATCTTAATTCTAAAATTAATGGTGAGAAATGGCCTTGGTGCTTTCTTGTTCATCCATACATGAAGAATACTAAAATGTTTGGAGAAGAAGTCCACGATGGCCCTCCATGAAAAGTAAAATGCTTCGAATAGTCACCTTTACACATGAAGCGACCTTGTGTATAGATCATCTTATTTTTTTAGAGTAAATTTCTAATAATTCCTATTTAAAAAAAATAATTAGTTAATTAATCTTTCTAGTTTAAAAAACCGTTAACATTAAAAAAAAAAAAACATGAACAAGTCTTTGATTAGACGAAAGTATTATAATTATGTGAATCAATTCACACAAATTACGTTTCACCGCACAAGCACAAACACATAAATCAACAAGATTATTTTAGGATCCAACACTTTGTAGGTGTGAAGTTATGACCACCTTTGATAATTTCTCTTTGATTAAACTATATGGTTTAAGAAATTAATTACATCAAGATCTATCCTAAATTGTCCAATCCATCGAACATGATCAAGGGGTTTCATACTTGAAGCAATCCTCTTATTAGACTTCGTGGTTAAGAAATTACATTAAGAAGCTATTTGTTTTTGAGGATGAAACCGTGTTTTGTGGTTTTTTTTGTTTTTTTTTTTATATTTTTTATTATTTTAATGGAATGATATCAAAGATAATTTTTTTAAAAAATTAAAAAAATATTATTTTTATATATTTTCAAACAAAAAATATTTTAAAAATTAATTACTACTATATTTTAAAAATTTACATCCTAAATTGTCCATTCCATTAAACATTGTCAAGCGATCCCATGAAAATTCTATTTGTTTTTATGTTTTAAAAATATTTTTAGTGTTTTTATATCATTTTAATATTTTAATATCAAAAATAATTTATAAAAAATAAAATATATTATTTTAACATATTTTTAAATAAAAAAATATTTTTTAAAAAAACCGCATCCATAAATATACCTCTCAGCATTAACCGCAATAGCTAGAAGGGTGTACAAGCACATAATCAATGAGGTAGCAACCACCTTCTATGAAATGTCATAATGGCATCTTGTCATTGCAACAGAGATTTGTGATGGGACTTTACCACTGTTAGCTCAACTAGACTGCTTTGGCCTCAGAGTCGTAACCCAACCTCTTAGTTTGGAGTTGCAATATAACTCATGTTTTATAATTTATAATTTTTTTTATATATTTTTAGATGATAATAATAACAAAAAGTTTGATAATAAATTTAATTGGCTCCTTCAAATTAAGCCTATAAAATACTGTTTTAATCAATTTTATTATTTTACTCTTTAATTTTGGACTTTTGATTTTATTTTCCTACCAAGATCCCTTTTTTCCTTTTATGTTCGGTCAGCTACAGTTTAAGCTATTATATATTATCTTTTTTTCCTGGAGAAGACTTTGGCAGAATAAATTATTGAGAAACAACAGCAAGACTAGGCTTCTTGTTTTTGAGATTTTTTGTGATTTTTCCATCATCTTGTTCTCTGATTCCTAATCTAATCAGGCTTGGCCGCATCAGAATGAGTAATAAGAGGTGATAATACAAATTGCAGTAAATTCATGGAAAAAAGAAGTTGATGTTACTATCTGTTCATCAAGAAGCAGACTCAATGAAGAGGTGGGGGAGAGATCAGCCCATTGTTAGGAAGTAGGTGAGGAACAGCATAAATATGCAACATAAAGGCGAGGCCTCACACAACCAACAGTACTGATGGAACTCTCTTTCATTTCATTACCAA
>Ga0307515_10011764_pt1 | contig 16561 bp, 6 predicted proteins | sample 17_EM_MG_FD_194513 | JGI IMG/M metagenome (GOLD analysis project Ga0307515, IMG submission 194513) | Populus trichocarpa ectomycorrhiza microbial communities from riparian zone in the Pacific Northwest, United States - 17_EM | ecosystem: Host-associated > Plants > Roots > Unclassified | place... | reverse complement strand
TTATAGATTTTTAAGTTTAGTAATAGCTATATATTCGCAGCTGGCGTTATTATACGTTTATTTTAATAGAGAGATAAAGATTTTAAAATTAATAAAGGTGCTATTACGGAAAAATGGGTCTATAGTTTGTATAGCGTCTTTACTTAAATAAGATATTCTATAGCTAATCTCGCCAGCTTTAGTAGGGTATTAGTTATAGTTTATTAAAAGTTTAAGATGGAGCTTAGTTATAAAGGGATATAGGTTATTTTAATTTCTATTAAATATTAAAGGGTTAGGGAGCTATTTAGATTTTATAGTAGGTACTAGGTTTATTATAGGTATAAATTAAGCTGCCGTTACTAGTTTAGGGTTTATATATAGTTATTTTAATTTTATTTATATATGTTACTATTAGGGTCTCTAATATAAGTGCTTTAAGGTTATAGACTTCTTTATAGATTACTCCCATTAATTACTAGTACTAAGCTTCTAATATTACTCGCTTTAGGCCAAAGCATTTATAAAGGACTGTTATATTATAGTTAACTATTCTCTAATTAGGGCTATAATGCTTATAGTTAACGCGGAGGGTTTAAGTTTGTTTACTATTTTAATAGTAGTTATTTTAACGTAACGTAATATAAGGGCGCGAAGAGACTTTAGGGAAGATTTAAAGGAATAATATAAATTCTATCTAAATCTAAGAGTATATAGCTCTTGCTAAGAATAAGACGTTGCGTAAAGAAGAGAAAGGAATAATAAGAGAATTATATAATTAAATAGTTAGGGGCTTGGTGGTTGATACGTGCGTATATACGCACGCGGTCTTTAATAGGCTTTAGTAGAATTTAATTAATCTAGTAGAATTTGGTTAAAGCGTTAGAATTTATCTATTAAGTATTTAACCGAGACATTCCTACTGTAACTGGGCTAGTCCCGTTACACTAATATAGTAAATATTAACTGGTAGGAGATCCGCAGGTTTCTTTATAGACTTTTATTAGGCCGTATTTTGCGGTATAAGGTTTATAACCCTACTTAGCTTATATTTTATTTTCTATAAGTTATCCTTTTAGTTTATTGGTTTAGTATAGCGTTTAGTATTTCTAGTTTTTCTTTATAGCTGTGTAGGAGCTAAGTCCTCCATAGGGGACTTAGGTTAGTTATTGTTAACCTTTTAAGTCTTTAGTACAGGTAGTGTAATATAGGTAGTTTGGGGGCGGCGTAGTATATAGATCTGTTGCGGATTAAGCTATATATCTTTTTTAAAGGCCTGGTCCCTATATATAGCATTAACTTAGTAAATAGTATTAATCTAGACTTATATAAGATTCTTTATTATAATGCTAATTTCTTTTATAAAGGAAGGGTTTAGGGGTAGGATTTTAGGCTAGATAAATCGTCTACTCTATACGTTAAGCTATAAGCCTAAGTAGGCTAGCTATTTTCTCCTTAAGATTATATTATAACTTCCTAGGTCCGTAATAAAAAAGGGGACGTTATACTACTGTAGTGGTGTGATTTGGCCCCTAGATTCAACATCTAGATTGGGCATAGCTTCGGGAGAGCCTAGGCCTTCCACAAGTTATATAGATCGGTCTGGAGCCTTCAGAGTCTTCAACAACTCGGACAGGCACGACGGACATAGAATACACTCTTTTCTTCTCTTCTTACTGACTGCTTTCCTACTGATTCCACTGACTAATTACGACCGACCGACCGACCTGACAGCACTGTGACTTTATATCTAAGAGGGACCGCGTACACCACTACACTACCTTTATCTATTAACATAAAGGTAAATCTATAAAATAGTTGTAATAGGTAGCCCTATTTATCCATTATACCTATAAATAGAAATTAGTTTAGGCAGTTCTTTAATAGGTATATTTAGAAAATTAACTAGTTTTATAGTATACTAGGTATTAATTAAGGCAAAGGCATTTACTCTAGAGTTAGCTAAAGTAGAGGTTAAAACTTAATATCTATTACGGAATAAAGTATAAGGGATAGTGTAGCTTCTTCTACTAACTAGCCGACCTAGATTAATATATAATATATTAATCCCTTTTAACCCTAAAAAGGAGTTTTTCTTTAAGGTTCCTCTTTTTCTAACTCTATACTATTCTTCTAAATTAATAAAACTTTATCCCTCTTTATATTTATTAGGTAGTCTTTTATAATATAGCCCTTTTAGCTATAAGAGAAGTAAGCGCCTTAATCGCTAAGTGCCTATATATAGGGGTTACTGTATATAGGCTAAGTATTAGCCGGGCTTATAGTAGGACTAGCTATACAGCTAGCTACTAAATTAATAACGGATTATATAGCTAGTACTATAGAAGTTGCTAATTATACTAGGGCACTATAGGCTGTTCTTATATTACTTATAGTCTAATTTAAAGGGTTTTTAGCCCTATACTATTTAGCACATACCTTAATTTAATAAAGGCCTTAGTTAATAGCCAAGCACTAGTCTATAAGTTCCTTTAGCGTCTATATAGTAGTATAAACTCATAGTATAGCTCGCTATAGGTCTAGGGTAAGCTTATTAAATAGGTCTAGCATTAGATCTTCTTAGGGAATTTATACCTAACTAGCTAGGTATAAAAAGTAGGTCTAAAGGGCCAAGAAGGTCTCTATCGTTTTTATATTTAGGCTTTTATAATTAAGCCAAGCGTTTTATACTTTAAAGGGGTCCTTATAAATAAAAGATAGGTAGATAATTATCTCTTCTTTAGAGAGGAAGGGATTTACTAAGTCCTATGCGTATTACGGACGTAGGTACATCTATACGTCCCCGTTGGTACGGCCGAAGATATAAGCCATTTTAGCTTAGGTATCAGGGAAGTGGTCCGCATTGACTTTAAGCTTATTCTATAATTAAAGCTTCCAATTATTAAATGTAGGGTTGGTTCCATCTATAAGTAATAGGGGGTCCGCGACCTTCGCTGACCGCAAAGATGCTAATACTATACGTTAAGCTAGGGCCTTAAGGACTATAGCAAGTCTTTAGGTATCCGACGACTTATTACTAGGTATAGGGGGTTCTCTAGCTTTAAGCAACTCTCAAAGTTATTTAATTTCGGCATTAGCTGCTGCGAGCTCTACCTAGGAGTTTAAGTTAGTTGCTGTTTTACCATCGGATGTATTCGAGGGTCCTGCGGCTGCTTTGCTGGCTGCCGCACTTCTTGGCATAGTGGTAGGGGTGTTGGGTAATTCCGGGTAATTCCTTCAGGGGTTCTGGTCTGTGCTTGTCCTGTTCTTGGGGTTCGTGTTCTTTTCGTGTTCTTGGTTCTTGTTCTGGTTCTTGCTCTTTGGATATATTTGAGTTCCTTCTCAGGAAGAAAGGGTGGATGAGCTTTAGATAATGTTAGCGACTCAGTCAATCGAGGTACGAGCACGGCATGAGGGACGCGCAAGCCTGTACGAATGGTAGTCTATAAACGAGGATCTAAAGCTAGAGAAAGGAAAGGAGAAGAAGAGCAGCGCCGGTCGAAGTAGGGTTCTATTTTATACGGTCCTCTAGTCACGTGACCGCAAAGTTCTGCCAAGTTCTGCCAGCCAAGTTCTGCCGTTTTCTGTCAGTGCCGTGACAAGGAACAAGTGATTCGGCTGAACGAACGAGAGTTGGTTACGTTAATGGCCCTGCCGAGGACGAGATACGTATTTCAGTTAATCTTGTAGTTATTAAGTAAGGAGGTGGAGGAACGATAGAATGAGATATAATTAGGAAGCCAAAGAGAAATATTTTCTTTGATTACAACTAGTTAAGAAGAAAAGCTCCCTCTAGGTTCTGATAAAACATTTTCGTTTTATTTATCTGGGATTTGAGCCAGCAATCCTTGAGAGCAGTCCCATCTCCCGAAAGCCAAACCCAAACTACTCCAGCACAATGTGATGTCTGATCTGTATTGTATTTCGCGCATAAGGCTAAGCATTCTTCCATAGAGTTCTTTTGTGCGATTGAGAAATCATATCCCGAATAATTCGTCTTGCATTCCCTTTGGAAGGCTTGGTTTGTTCCAGGGACGGTGAAATTTGTATTATCCGAGCTCGGACATCCAACCTTCTGGCCATCGGGGAAGATTGTATAGGAAACCACCTGGCCGGTGCTTGTGACTGAGATTGTTGTACTGGTTGGAGTAGTGGCAGTTGAAGTAGAGGATGGAATGGATGTGACGAGAATTGTTTGTATCCCGGTAGCACTACATTCATTCATTAGTGAGCGCTTAAAGTTTCAATACATGAAATGCACCTGGGAGAGGCAACTTCGTTTGATCTCTTGATTTTGGAAAGAAGTCCGCCGACCAGGCCGCCGATTAGGCCGCCCAGCAGGAGCATAAAGATGATGATAGCGAGCACGAACGTTGTTTTGCGCATACCCAAGATCCGTTCCGCGTCCGCAGGCCGCGGTTCCCTCTCTTGGCTGGTTGGCGAATGAGTGATTGGAGGTGCATAAGGGGGAACCTGACCTAGGTTCGAGACATGTTCGAGATCACCGGTGTGCTGGGTATCCATGTTCGTGGTGAGGGTGAGGATCACGTATGTGTTAGCCATGAAAAATCAAGGGGTTGTTCTTTTCAGCCTCAGCCGATCGCATCATGGCGTCGTTGGAAAACCGGAATGGGAGAAAAGTAGCGAACGCATGTACCAAAGTGCGTGAAGATGGCAAAAGCATTCCCATTACGAAGACGAGGGAGGAGAGAGCGTTTTAAGGTGGACATGGATGGTTCCCTGAGACCCAGAAACACGACTTTTGACGGCAGGGAGAGTTCTGGAGGGAATGGGGAAGAGGAAGGAAAGATTTAGCAGGAGAAGGCGAGAGCTGGGAGACTTTTACTGCTAGAGACAATCATTTGTTGGACAACGCCACGGATTTCGCTAGATGATTTAATGGTGGTGGTCGGTGGATTGTAGCTAATGGGTGTTGTTGTAAGGTGGAGACAACGTGCAGCGTGGCGATACAGGCAAAACTCCTTAGTACGATACCGGGTATATAACGATACCATTGGTATTACGATCTACACGCCCTGATCAAGCCTTTTTTGATGTAATTAACGATAATCTAACTTTTAACGATATCGTTAGGTGCCTCCACTAAAATCGGTATAACCAGTTTTAATTTATTAGATTTGGCCTCACCTTACCGCGAGTTTAAATTGGCTTTTATTACATAATAATTAAAATCTATTAAATAGAACCTTAGATCTTACTCTTTATACTTAATTCTACCTTATTAATTATAGGTAGGCCTTAAAATTCTAAGAGGCCACGCCGTTATAGATTCTCTAACTTTAAACGCTAGAAAATACGCGCCTACCACTAAAAATACCCCAGTCTACTATAATTGGAGGTTACTCGCTGGGTAAGCAACTTCCTCTGTTAAAAAATTAACTAATCTTTAATATTAGAAATACTAAGCGGCTTAATCTAGCCAAATTACCTTATGGGCAAGGCCTATAAGAGCGGAAGAGGCCTAGTGGTTATTGTAACTCTATTAAGGTATAATTATTAAATTTAAGACCAACGGCTTTAAAATAGTAGGTAAGTGGCAATTACCTCTTTTTTTAGTAGAGCTAGTCGCCCAATTACGGCTTTGTATATGTAGATACACAATATATACTATAATTTTGATTTTTGGTGTATCTTACATACGAAACCTGAATACAACGATACCATTAGTATTACGATACGCTTGGCTGCAGAAGCCATATCGTACTAAGAGTTTTGCCTGTACGACATCTTGATCATTCCTGTTGTGTCCAGAGCGACAAGCTTGGACTGTGAAACTAGTGCAAATAGGGAAAGGTCAAGTTGCGTTAGCATGCTTAGGAGTGATATCTAATAGTGATCAAAGGGATTTGGCACTGGCTGTCTCCACCACAGGCAGGGAGTGTAAGGGATATTATTGCGGTCACCTCGGGTTGCCCTCAGGGCAACCCTTATCTCATAAATCAGACCCTTGGGGGAGCGTTGCGCCTCTTCGTGTACGTAAACATTGGCCGATATTGGCACGTGCGCAACCCCTAAAATAGCTTCATATTCCCTCTATTCTAACTATCTAATACTTTATTATTTGCCCGTTAGCGCGTCTATAATTATATAGCCGTTTAGTATAGCTATCGTTCTATCCATAGCTTTCCTTTATCGTTAATACCTACTTTATTGTCGCTAAGATAAAGTACAATAGCGGCTGTATCACTACGTAAAATCGCTAGCTTTTAACCGCGCGGATTAGGGCCCGAATTAGAGATATTATATATTATTCGAACCTGCTTTAAAGCTAGAATTCGACTCTAGTCACGCTTAGCTACTCCTATTACTGCACGTATTATAGCAGATAAGATACGCTAGCCAGTAGCTTATAAGAATAGCCGTGCATAAAGCACCTTATAACACGACGGCGTTTTAATATCTATATGTGGCGTATGGATTAGATTAGGAGGAGGCGTATAGTAACGTGCGCGTAAAGGTCGCGATCGAATTAGAGGCATATTGGTTAAGTTATTTAAGGATTAGTTATGTTTTTTACGAATAAATAAAGCTATTTTGGGGGTGCTAATATCGGCCAGTGTTTATGTACACGAAGGGGCGTTGGTACGTGCACTACACGCACAGGCGGACATACTGCTCCTTATTAACCAACGAAATTCTCCCCTGAGGGTCTAAGAGCTTATAGGCGTCGCTTTAGTGAGAATGCAGCGTCAAAATGCAGCAAAAATCACCTTTTTCACTGCTGTATCTCAACTATTTTACAACGTCTAGTTATTATAAAAATACTACAAGGTAGGAGCTCTTTAGCTTCTCTGCCTATTACATTAAAAAACGACGTTATAGCTATATTATATAAAATATTAGATATAGGCAGTCGGTCGAATTTATGGTCAGTATTTTATCGCAATTTTGTTATAATCTTGTCGCAATCTTGCCTTACTACTATATTATACCTTATATACTTCTCTACGTCTAATTATTTCTAAAATACTATAAGCTAAAAGCTCTCTATTTTCTCTATCGCCTCTATATTATAGTAATATTATAGCTTTATTTTATAAGAAGTTAGATATAGGTAGGTAGTTAGTTTAGTTAAAATTTATTAGCATTTATTTTAGGGATCTAACCTATATTGTATAATAATATATCTCTCCCCCTAATATTCTTAGTAGGGGGTTATAATTTATAAATATATAGACATAATTACCTAAATAATCTATTACATTAATAAAATATATAATAACTCTCGTGGTTAGGATGTCACTCGTAAAAATACACAAAATTTGATTTTTAAAATATTTCTTACTAAAGCGACGTCTATAAGCTCTTAGACGCTCCGTTAAAGAATTTTAAATATAGGAAGTAGATATAAGCGATTTTCTATCTTATAAATTAGACGCTCCGTAGTAGAATTTTAACTAAACTTAATTAGATTAGTATGTACATGGTTATAGGGTAGGCACGCTAAGGTAACCCTAAATACCCCTTAGATGGTTGCCGGTTACGTGCTAAAGGTATATACCTATAGTATATAGTCTTTACAATCCTAGAGGCCTTACCTCCTTAAGGATTTATCTCCTCTATAATCTATCTATTCCTATAATTATGCCTTATAGCCCCTTATTTACAAAGTCCCCTTATATTTAAATCCTTCCTACTTTATTTAGAAGGGCAGCTAGCTTTTAAGGACTAGATTATTTATTTATATCTTTTATTTATATCTACTATTTCTCCCTTAAAAATCTTATAATAACCTAAATGGAAACTTAATTAATACCCTATAAAAAGCCATTATATTAAGATAGAAAGGTCCCTTTAATAGCAAGAGATTGTAATAATATAAACCTTTAGGTAAGATAGCTAAATAAGCCCTAATACCTAGATGCGCTAAAAGATTAAAGACTTTTATATACCTATAGTTACTAGCAACGCTAAGGAAAATATAAATACCCTCTATAATAGCTGTAATACTACTAAAAAGTAGCTAGAACCCCTTTAGCCCTACTTAGGCTAATTAAAAGATTAAGCGCTAAAGGTAACTTTAAAATCTTCCCTTAAGCTAGAAATACTAAAGGTATATACTAATAAGTCTAATTATTAACCTACTAGAACCCTTTTAAAAGACTACTAGCCTATAATTAATATAATAGTAGTATATAAACTGCTTATAAGCTAAGTAGGCCTACCCCTTTTATAATAAAGCCTTATAGAAAATACTATAGTAGACTTATTAATGGGCTAGGTATTACAGACCTTATATTAGCAGTAGTAGAACTACTAAGGAGAGATATAAACGGACTAGTAGTAAAAGTATAGGAGGTGCTAGAACCAGTTAAGCCATAGGATTGTTAGCGACTTAGTTAATTAAGGCATAAGTACAGTAAGAGGGACGCGTAAGCCTATACGATTAGTAGTCTATAAACGAGGATCTAAAGCTAAAAAAAGGAAAGAAGACGGAGGGTGGCGCCGCTTAACGTTATATATAATCTTCTAGTTATATAACGGCAACTATTTAGAACTGTATAAAACTACCTATAACTACCTACTATAATCCACCAATATCTATTAGCCGCAATCTACCAGTTTCCACCAGTACCATAATATTACCCCCCCTCTAAAAAAGCCTGCCCTTAGGCTTTATATGTCCATATTAAGTCCATAGGGTATTTATATCTTTATTCTTAATAGGCAGCTTATTATCTTCGCTATTCTAGCACTCTATTTACTTATTAAGGTACTTTAGGGGTCCGGGTTTGTTAGGGTAACAACTATAAAATTTCTAAAGCTTATGGGGACTACTTATAAAGTTCTATATAGGGTACCAAGTAGGGTCTAGGTCGTACCCTTTCCAACTAATATAATATTTTAACGTTCCCCTTACAAGCCTATAGGCTAGTATTTCTTTAATTTCCCATTCGTTATTGCTATTAACTTAAGTTAGTAGAGGATGTTTATTCTTTTATCTAGGTAATTAGTTGTTTATAGCTTTATATAGTTTGTCTAAAGAAAAAATAAGGCAAACTTTAATTAAATCTAGGAACTTTACTTTATACGCATTACCTATCTTCTTAAGAACCTTATATAGTCCTACTATCTAACTATCCAGCTTACGGCTAGATTGTTCCGTCTTTTAGTTCTTTATTATAACCTAAACTATATCTCCTATAGCAAAGTTAGGCTCTCGCCTATACTTATTCGCCTATTATTATATTAATTTCTAGGCCTTTTCTAGATTTATATAAGCTACTATCTAAGCTTCTTCTAAGTGCTTAGTATACTGCCGTGCTTCCTTATAAGATAGTTTTTCGTATATAGTCTAGGGTCCTTCTAGTCTTTCCTAGTCAAAGCTTATACGGGGTAAGCAACCCATTTCCGGTTAAATAGGGGCAAATCCTATAGAGTTATAGGGTAGGGTCGCTTAGGTATAGTCTATTAGGGGTAATAGTTCAGCCTAATTATTTTAAAAGTAGTTAATAAAGGGCCAAAGTCTCTAATCTAAGTATTAATTTACAATTTCCGTCTAACTATCTGTCTGGGGGTAGTATATAGTAGAAAGCTTTAGCTTAATACCTAAGATCTAGGTAAATGTAAGAGGCTAGCCTAACCGGAACGTATGATTATCTAATTAATAGTGTCACCGGTAAGTAGAAGGTAAGTCAAAGGTAAGTTAAAGGTAGAATAAGTTTTATGTATTAAAGGACAAATGCTTCTAACTACTTCTATTTAGAGACTAATTGCTAGTTCTTCTCTAGAGGAGAACTAGCTTCCTATATGTTTCTTCCAAAACGCTAGTAAAACCTTTCGCCCCTAACCTGTTTAACTGTGTCTTTTAGAATATAGATGGGATATAGATAAAACCTCCTACCGTCTTATTGGATATATACCTCTCGGGGGATTCCGTTATAATTACCTCCCCTTCTAAGGTCTTAGTCCTCTAAGACTTCGCCTCTACTAAGCTTTTATAAAGTTCCGGCTAAAACCACTAGGGAAACCCTTAGTAGAAAGGTACTCTATAATGCGACTTATCGCCAGCTCTTTATTAGCGCGGAACTTCACTTTATCTTTTATTCCTCTGCTCTTCTCCTACCCTAGCTCCTTATAGTGTTTTCGTAATAGGATTTTAATAATAGTAATAAAAATTTAGTAGGATTCACCTCTCCGATTTTAGGAATTTGTTATAAATAGATCTGGAGGTTGTCCGGTGCGACACGTTAACTAACTACTATTCCTATTCACCTAAATAGGCCTTAATAATAACGTCTTTTATTTTAATTTCTTTTTATTTATAAGTTGTTGTCTCTCCCTTATCCTTCTATTAACAACACCATTCGTCTTATTCTTAAGTAGGCTGTTTTCATTATATCTCGCCTTTCAGCTTCTATATCTTCAGCCATACTTCCATTACTGCCTTATTATCTTTTCTTAACGCGTCTATAAGCAATAGGATTCCTACCTTATCTCTTATAACAATACTAACTTCTTAGAGTATTCTCTCATAATGGCTTATAGTCCTTCTGCGCGTCCCTAAACCGGCGGCAATATTATTAATCTCCTAGTAACGCCCCAGACAGCGTCTATTACTCCTACGGCAGTTTCCCTAAAATGCTATCGTCGCTACATTTATGCTCTTATGTAGGATCCTTCCCACGTCTATAAGATGCCTTACTTCGGCAAAAACAAATCTAAGTGCTCTTATTGTCGCAGTAGGAGAAAGACCTGTGTCCTGGTATTTCCCATTCCGTCCTATTCTAGATTTCGCTAATTATACTAAATCCCCGCTGTCTATGCGCATAAGACTTATAGGCTCCAACGCACTATCTAAGATTTCTGCTAATATCCTAATAGTAATAGGCGGGGATAGAAGGTGTCTTCCCTTACTTACAGACTCTTTAATTTTATAAGGGTTTTTACTACTATAGAGACGCAATATTCTTGGATATATAGTGTCTAGGAGTGTATATGCAAACAGCTCGTCCTTATTAATAATAATATTTATACTTTTACGCGGGCTACTTTAGCTAGGTGAGTTTCTCTAATAACTTACTTAGGAACTATACTAACTCCTTTAGCTAATATCTCTCTAATCCCTACTTAGACGCTAATTTAGAACCTAGGGATACTAAGGATAGCAACAAAGGTTAAGATAAACGTTTTCCTCGCTAGTCTTCCGCCCGTACTGGTCCTTCCAGTACCCGTTGTTCTAAGAAGAATATTAGTGGAAGTGCTAATACTTCTAGGGATAGAGGAGCTAATAATACCGTCGATAATAACGTTAAGATGGAAGAGGAGGCTTCTATTACTGCTGCTAGTATTTAAGTTATTACCTAGCTCTTTCCTTCTTCTTATAGAATAGCTTTATATAGTGCCTCTTGGGTGCCTCTAAGATGCCCTATTATTAGGAATTAACTTTATACTTTAGGGATTCCTTTGTTCTAAGCTTTAGTAACAATCTATATAAATACAGTGCACTACTATAATCCCTATATATAATAAACGGGTAGTATTCCTATAGGTGCCTTATAATTCCTTAAAATTTCTAATTTTTTATAGGCTGTCCTTTTACTCCTCTTTGTACTATTAACTCTACTATATATCTCCGGTGCCAGGCTAGATACTCTCCTTTTATCCCTAGGGGATCTTTTCTAAATCCCTAAGGCCACTTCTTATAGTACTACTACTTCTTCTTAAATAGCGTCTTCTTTAAACAGTATCCCTAGTAGTTCTCCTATAGATCCCTATAGGCTTCCTCTTATAGGATTCTAGAATCCCTATTATAATAGCGAAACATTTCCGTTTTTAATACCTATACTTAATCCTATGGTTTTAATTTGCGGGGTCTTCCCTATTACTTTACCTATAGTATATCCGGAACCATTTCTAAGTCTTTACCTTTAGTTCTTAGGAAGGTTTTAATTGCGGTATTGTATCCTAGCTAAAGGTACTCCTTAGGTTCCCAACTATTATACGCCTAAGAGTATCCTTCCCAATAAACTAAAAATTCGCGCTTCTTCTAGCACCATCTTTAGTCTAGAATATCTTCTACATTCTATTCTAGTTCCCCATTAATTTCGCTAGGTAGGGGCGGTTCCGCACTATCTCTTCTCCGGTATAGCTTTAGTAAGGAAATATAAAATATAGGATATATTAGATAAGATTTTAGTAATTCCAATTCGTAGGCTTAGTTTTCTTTAGTTTTCTTAACTATCTTAAAGGGTCTAAGCCACCGGTAATCCAGCTTCTTCTTAATACGTTTTATTCGGATATTTTTTATAAATAGTAAGACTTTATCTCCTATCTTAAATTCTTTTAGCATATATTTTTTGTTATAGTACCTTTTTTGCACGGCCTAGGCGTCTAGCAAGTGCTTTTTAAGTTCCTCTCTGCGAATTCTTATTTGCTTAATTCTTTTGGACGCTACTAGTGCCTCTCTTTTAGAAACGATGTCCTTAATATTTTAGGGGTTATTTACTTTTACCCCAAATAATGCTTTATAAGGGGTTATTTTTATACTGCTATAGATGCTTATATTATACACGTGCTACACTAGAGCCAACTATAATATCCAATTATCCTGTTAATAATTAATATAGTAGCGGAGGTAGTGTTCTAATAACGCATTTAAACGCTCTATTTACCCGTCTATTTATAAGTAGAAGGTAATACTTATCCTTTACCGTATTTTTAATAAGAGACAGAATAAAGACCAAAATGCACTGTTAAATATGGTACCTCTATTAGACATAATTCCCCTTAGCATACTAAATAAGAGTTACTATTCTAAAAATAGGTCTACCAGTTCTGCTACTGTGATTGTTATTATAATAGCAAAGTATCCTAAAAACTTTATATACCTATTAACGATTACTAGAATAGTATTAGTAACCTCTTTAGTTCTTATCTTAGTAGGGGGTAAGCCTATAATAAAATCTATTGTTAATTCTAATATAGGTCCCTACAGAATAGGAAGCACTAATAACTTACCGTATAGGCGATGCCTAGATATCTGTATCCTTTGGCACGTATTATACCTTAATATATAGTCCTTAACCTCTTTAAACATTCCGTCCTAAAAGTATTTCCTTTAAACGGCCTTAAGGGTCCTGTTAGCACCGTAGTAACCCCTAAAAGGGTTATTATGGAAGACCTTTAGAATTTCGTCTTAAATTGCTTGGTCCTTTGGGATATATAGCACCCTTAAAGCGCAATAGACCCTTTTAGTCTTGCTACTATAGCTTCTTAGTAACTCCGGCCAAGTTAATCTCCACTATATCTTTCCACCTCTCCCTAGAGGCGAAGGCGTCCCTTTATTAAGCTTAAAGAAGAAGATCTGGAAAGGTTTTATATAGATCGCTTGCTTTTGTTTTACCTACCGCTATTACGGACTTAAGGCGTAGTATAAGACGTTTTAAACTATTAGTGCTAGTAGATTCTTCTACTATTATATAGTGTGCCATACTGCGGATAGGCATCTCGCCTATTCCCCTTAGATCCGAAAACTCGTAGCTAATACGCCGTCGAGTCAAAGGTGCTGCGGTACCTTTAGCACATCCCGTAGAATTCTCGCTAATTCTAGGGTATACTAACTTTGTAATATCTGCTTAGTCTATAACCTAGTCTATAACTATATCCTACGGCTCCACAATTATATCGCTTCGCAGCTACATCGCTAGAACCTCTACCCTACTATAAAATTCTATAGTTCTAGGGAAAGAGTCTTCTTTCTTTTTAAGTAAATTTTGCAATGTGGGGATTATTTCCCCTATGCTGTCCTAGATCCTCCCTATTTTGTAATCCGGATGTCTTAACAACCTATTAGCAGGATTTGTCTTCCCTAGGCGGTATGTAATTTTAAAGTCGTACTGTAATAGTGCCTCTACCTATCTTACTTATTAACCACTTAACACCTTTATAGTTATAAAGTATTCTAGGTTATTATAGTCTGTGAGGACTTTAATAAGATAATTGCTTTCTATATAATAATATCGCCAGTGCTTTATTACTGTGATTATTATAAGTAGCTCCTAGTTATGCGTTATATAACGCTGCTTTATAGGGGTTATTTTCCTTAACTAAAACGCTATAGGATGCCATTTTCCGTCTTTTAATTAAGATATAATTACCCCTAGGGTAAAGCCGGATGTATCCGTTTTAAAGTATATATATAGCTCCTAGCAGAAGTATATTAGGATAGGCACCGACGTAAATAAATCCTTTAACCGGTCTATAGCCTACTTAGTAGCCTCCCTAAATATAAAGGGTCCTAACTTCTTGCCATTCTTAGATCCTTTTAGTAGATTAGTAATTAGGAGTATTACTCGTAAGTAGTAAACAATAAACGTTTAGTAGAAGTTCGCCGTGCCTAAGAAAACCTATACTTCTCTGAATGTTATAGGGTAGGGCTATTCCCTAATAGCGTCCACCCGACTTTTCTCTATTAACACTCCGTTAACGCTAATAATAAAGCCTAAAAAATTAATGCTAGTAGTATGGAACGTGCACTTTTTTAGGTTTATATAGAGCTTGTATTCCCGTAGTCTTTCTAGTACTATTTATACGTGGTGCGTATATGCTTTATAGTTATTAGAGTAAACTATAATATTATTAAGGTAGACTATATATATCGTGTCTAATAGGCCTAATAATGCCTTATTAATATAGGCTTAAAATATCACTAGTGCGTTAGTAAGCCTAAATGGCATTACTAGGTACTTAAAGTGGCCGTACTGTATTTAGAACGCCGTTTTCCACTTATCGCCGGCTTTAATCCGGATTCAATAGTATATATCTTTTAGATCTAATTTTATAAATATCTTTATGCCCAACAGCCTATTAATAAGCTCCCCTATTAAGGGTAACGGGTAGTAATTCTTTATAGTAATCTTATTTAGCGCCTGATAGTCAACACAGAGGTAAAAGGTCCCGTCCTTCTTAGGTATAAATATAATTGGTACCCCTACTAGGCTTATAGAGGGCCGAATCCATCCTCTCTAAAGATTATCTACTATATATTGACGTAGTACCGCTAGCTTATTTTCTAATAGGTTATATAGTAGTCTAAAAGGAGGTTATTTATCCCCTATATCTATCTTATGCTTAACTAATATAGGGTTAGGTAAGGTTTATATAGCCTCTTTACTAAAAATATCCTTTAAGTCTGTATATTCTTATAGAATCTCTAGTTCCTTAACTGCGCATAGCCGGACATCCGAAAATGAATAACCCATATCCCCGTTCTTAGTATTAAGAGTGGTATACATAGTATATACCTACCCTTCTTCTTACATATAGTTTAAGAAAGTCTCTTAATCTTTAACTATAATGCGCGGTTAAGACTTCCGATGTTGATATAAGGCCGAAGGCCAATTAATGTCCGGATTAACTTGGTAAAGCCATGGGTATCCCAAAATAAGGTTATACCCCTTAATTTCTGCGGCATAGAAGCGCATCTCCTACGTGTTCTATAAACTATTGCGGTCCTAGCTAGCTACGGAAAAAGCTTATTCCCTGTAGTATGGAATCCGGTAGCCTCTAATGCTTTAAATAGTACGTACCTATAAGCCGCTAAGGTCTAAATCTAATTCTTTTACTAGTAATTAAGAAATAAACCCTATACTCGCGCCGCTGTTTATAAGGCAGTCTTGCATTACCTATTTGTTATTAACTTAAATAGAGACAGGAATAACTATACGGTAGTTTACTCCCTTCTTCTCTTGCTGGCCTAGTGTAAGGGAGTAAAAATCCACTAGGCTGTCTCTTTTCTTAATTAGGCTAACTCTTACTTCTTCTGCTAGTAGAAGCGGCTTATATGGCCCTTCTTACCGCAGTTATAATAGGTGCGTGTCTCCCGGTTCCCCTCCTACGGATTAGGTCTCTGCCTATTATTATTTTAGAATTAACTAGCGTTACTCTAGGGCTGCGAGGCCTGCTTACGTTATCCTTCTATAGAGCGGTTAGGCCGAAATCTGCCCCTATTATTAAAGCTAGGTCTAGTCCTACGCTCTTTATTATTAGTGTCTCGTTCCTTTCACTTACCTAGGTAGTCTCTTTTAGTACTCTTAATTCGAGTAGCTTTAGAGATAAGCTTTTCTTAAGAGGTAGGAATTTCGCCCTTCTCTTATATGGCCTGTCGAATCTTAGGTTATAGCTTAGCGAGTAGCTGGTGAAGTTATATAGCGTTATCCTACAGATCTAAGTAGGGTACATTATTTTCTAGTTCTTTTAAGTAGTTTACAAACTGGACCACAGTCTAACTATCCCGCTGTTTGGCGTTATAGTATCACTGGTTATAGTCTATCCCTTAATTAGTAGGGTCTTAGACCTAATTAACCAACTAGGTCCTAAGTTCGCTAAATTTAAAGGGTATAGTAAGTTTCTTCTTATAGCGTATCTATAAACTCTTAATAGTGCCACGCAGGAAGGTAGAAGCAATTAGTGTCTAATTATACTTATTAGAGTAACGTTTCGGATCTAGCTAAAACTTGGTTTCGCATTATTAGATAAAATGATTATAGTTCTAAAGACTATTACTATAGTACTTATCAGGTTCCTTTATACGGAATTTAGGTTTTTCTAACGTTATAGC
>Ga0307515_10011763_pt1 | contig 16562 bp, 14 predicted proteins | sample 17_EM_MG_FD_194513 | JGI IMG/M metagenome (GOLD analysis project Ga0307515, IMG submission 194513) | Populus trichocarpa ectomycorrhiza microbial communities from riparian zone in the Pacific Northwest, United States - 17_EM | ecosystem: Host-associated > Plants > Roots > Unclassified | place... | reverse complement strand
AAGCCTTGTCACTGTTAAACTCCGAAAATGAGATCCTTGCTAGTGGAGATGACAGATCCTTGTACTTTTGGCTATAAACATTCTCAACTCCTGCAATTATTTCTTCAAACAGATATGTTGCAGCCTACAGAGGTCATTGAGAAGCAAGCAAAAAAAATTCATGTAGTTGCATAAAGAAATGCGTTCGTGGAGAAAAACAAGAGAACCATGACGTGACAAAAAAAATCTGGCTTCAGAACCGGAAGCTTGTCTAAAATCCCACTTGAATAATGAACTGGACAAGCATGACAAATCCCATTAGAATAATCAACTCGATGACTTGCTGCTCGAATGCAACCGTGTTCTTCTCTGAAGCAGGTGCAAAAGGTCCCATTCCAGGAATGCTTACAAGTCACCAACTAAAGCCAATCTGGAATCACTGAAATAAAGTGATTGCCAACGGCCCTCTAAGCAATTCATAGCAAATTTCACCAGAAAATGCATCCGAGGGAGATACTTCCACAGAAGTTTGCCTTACAGATAGTAGTTCATACCCACTTCAATCAAAGATATATGAGGAATATTCAAACCAACACTAGGGGACCGACAGTTTTTGCGTAAAAAAGAGAGAAAGACATTGATCAGAAGCCTCTTCCAGAATGTTGCATTCCATTTCGCCTTAATATGAGAGTGACCTATTACATATGCTACCCCGGCATCTTTCGCTTCCAAGAGCTCTAAGATTTCTTCCTTGACACGGGAATCCTTGTATGTTGTATCCAATAACTTTAACTGGATCCGACGCCTATTGCAGAACTCTGGTGACTCCAACTCATACATGGACTTCAATTTCTGCAATGCAGCTGACCTGGAGCTACTTCCAGATGCTGGGTAGCTCCAACTGCTGCTCTCCTTATTGCCATCAGATTCTGACATCATGAATCTTTTTCCAAAATTTTCAGATGACCTCACAACTGCCAACCGACCATCCACAGAACCATCAAGAGTTCCACCACCCTCTGCTTCCAATTGGATGAACTCTGCTACACTCATCACAATAGCATTTTCAAAATCATAGTCATCATTTTCATGGACATCTTTGTATCCATATCGAACAATGCAGCGGTACATCTTGTAAGGTTTGGGGCCAATCCGGCCAATAAGATACCGTTCTTTCTGGGAAACATAAGGAATGGGAACAGTCTTAACACAGATAAATACAACCACTTGGTAAAATGTAGGCAAGTCAGTTATGAACTGGGAAAACATGGCTGGGACTCCACTTGCTAACTCAGTGTAGACAAGACCAATCCCAGGAATCCTTACAATCCCGAGATCAGAACCTAAAGTGAGGATCCATTTCATGGAAGCTTTGTTATGCAGATCATATAGATACTTCTTCCTGCTACCATAATGCCACACATACATGACAGACATAAAGACTGCAGAGAGCACAAGAGGAACCCATCCACCTTTGGGAATTCTCATGCATGAAGATGAGACGAAAATTATCTCTATTATTCCGAAGAATGAGAAGTACAAAAGAGCAACCAAGAGGTTCTTATGCCATACGAAGTCAATGATCATTGATGTCAAACATGTAGTCACAAATATCCCAGTTATGCATGCAATCCCTGAAAATGAGATTGCAGTATTAGCTTTTCTAAAGGTAGTAGCAACATCAGCTTTAAACAAATGAAATACTATTTATGCTGTTTAACCAATGAATCACATAAAACTTGTATCTGAATTCCTCATAAATATCTATTCAAAAAGATCAAGTTGATGAGTATTTGCAAAGGTGAGAACAGCTTTCCTATCTTAATGAAAATTGTAAATTGCAATCATAAACTATATCTATTTGAAATTCAGGTTGTGTTTGACATGACTTCTATTGACTGATTTAAGTTGCTTTTTTTAACTTTGACTCATGGAAAATCGATAAACATGTTTGTTTAGAAATTATTTCTGACTTGAATCAAAAGGTTTCCTTTAGAAAAGGAAAAATAAAAATTTTACGCTTCTACTAATCAATTTTGCTAAAAATTCATTGAATCAAAGCAGTATGACAACAAAGTATGTTAAGAATATTTTCATTACATTCTTACCAAAAATATTATGACTCAAAGTCAGAAACATGTTATTAAAAATAACTTGTGATTCAAAGTCAAAAGTAACTTTTCATAAGTCAAACCAAATGCACTCTAATTACCACATCTATAGATGAATTTAATATTATAATCATATGAAACTAAGCATATCCACAAAATGAAAGACGAAGTTTTGATGTTTTCAAAATTGAATATGAAATATTTATTGAGAAAAAAAAGAGACTGACCATAAGCATTTCCTAAATGAATGGTGTCTTGAGAACCAACTGTAACTGCTAGACAGAGAATCATAAGTGCCCAATTTATCTCAGGGACGTATGTCTGGCGATGTACCCATTTTGATTTGTGTACAATCTTGATGCGAGGGAAACATCCTAATGCGTGGCATTGTTTGGCAATTGAAAATGTGGCAGAGACTACAGCTTGACTGGCAACAATCGCAGCCAAAGTTGCCATCACCGTGACAGGCCAGAACAACGAGTCTAAACCATTTGTAAAAGCATTTCCATAAACAGATAGCCAACTAGAATAACAATATAATAATGAAAAAGATAATAGTAATTATCCTGATTCCTGACTATTAAATCTCTGAAGGGAATAAATCTCAAAATGACTCTGGAAATAGTTCTTGCTCATCAATAACAGCAGTGAGAAACTCTAAATATGTAAATGAAAATTCTAGTAGCTCATAGCACAAGTGCTGAAAAAGATCTAAAACTTATCTTTCTGAGAACAACATATTAGCCATCTGAAATCTCTTTTATTTCGTTTAAGATTATCAAGCACTGAGAAAGCCTCGTGCCTGTGTATAAAAATGGTGAAACAGGAGGGACTTGGAATATGTTCAAAACAAAGATCAGCTTACCAGGAATGGAAGAATGGAAGCTCGTGGATACAGAAGAAAAGTTTTGTGAAAGAAATGCAGCCTGCCCCATGTATTGAAGCACCAAACATGGGTACACAACAAATGAAAATGCAACCTGCACATAGCAACCAGTTCAAATAGTTTTAGCTGTTGCAATTTAGTGCCTACAAGAGAATAAAGATATTGAGGTAAGAACAAGATGCAATGCAGATATTAAGCATAATCTGCTATCCTAATAGCAATAAATTATTTCCCTTGTAGATCCAATAAATATCAGATTTTGGCAAATTGACTAAGCTGCAGATTTTTTACATAAGTTTTTAAAAGGCAGTGGTTGTCTGAACAACAGGAGCATCAATTCTGTGAAAAAAAATCGAGAAGACCTTTCCAAGTGAACAGATGACAAGCAGGGATATCTTGATCTACAAATATCTTAGAGGACAGTATCACAGATTATCATCAATTTACTGGTAATGCTACCACTAATGTGTTGCACCAAAAAGCTTTTCTCTAACCCATTGCCAAAGAGCTCAAAAAGTTCTATCCATGGATAATATCACCCACAGAATAAGTGCATGCTCCAAATCCATAGGAGAATCATTGGTTGCACATACCCTTATTGATGAAGCTGTGAAATGGCCAAGCCCTGCAAATATAACTTCAGTTCCTGCAGTTAAGTGAAAAGCATACATGAGACAATGACAAAGCTTAATGAACTAAACTAAATTCAAATGTCATACCAGTAATACATAAGAGTATTCCGCCAAGAGAAATCCAACCATCCTTTCCTGTTTCCCCAAAGAACTTGTAGATATAATATGGAGAAAGAGCCTGGTATACTCTTGGATTCCATTTAATGATATTGTAGATACCAACAAAGGCAATGGACAGTAACCATAGAATCACTATGGGAGCAAATATGAAGGCCACCCTATGCATGCCATAGTGTTGCAATACAAAAAGGCCGATCAATAAAAACAAGGCAATGATGACCAACATACCTGTGTGTACATGATAGTGTTAGTAACTTGAATGGTGAATGCGCCATGGAGGTCGAAGAATGTTGTATAATAGAAGAAATTCTGGCTAACCACACTCCCAATTATTCTTTCCTCAACTATTTCAGCTAAAAGGATCCAGTGGAGACAGTTAAATTGAATGCTACTTATGCCTTCTTTTCTTTATCATTAAGGAATAGCAAAACAACTGAACTTAGACAAATGGTTCTCTGTTCAATAAAGACAAATGGACCAGATAAATGGAGCTAAAAACTACAGAACTACATTTTGAATCTTGAGTCTATTTTAGGGGGGCATCCAAGGTAAGCAGGCCATTCATCATTTTAACCCACATCATATTTCACACCTAATGATCATGAAAATGGTTAATCAGTCATGAAATCAGAGGATCTCATCAACCAAGATGCTATCTTTCACTAAGCTAAGCTATATCATGCATCTGAAAAAGAGCATATGAAAGTGGCTTTTTTTGAAGGTTTCAGTTCTTACAAGGTTCACTTTGAGGTCTCACCAGACACTTAATCCTTGACCTGATGAGAATTAACCCTCAAATGTCATGACAACTGAAAATTAACAGAAAAAAGCTTATTTGTTTCCTTTATTCAGATAGTTAAACTCACCATGATGCAAATTCTTGGCTCGAACCTGCAGCCCTTCAACGGATGAAAGAACTGCAGAAGACCAAATATTCATCAGCACAATAGTGCATAAAAACTACATAAAAATGCGTGACAATCATTCATCAACTCACTGGAAATTGCAGGCGTGAAGATGGCGATGGTAATAAACACGGCAGCACCAAACAAAACTAAAACAAGCAGAGCTGTTTTCATTTTCTTATGTCCCTCAACAAACTTCTTGAACCGAGATGAAACCACATTCCTATTTGAATAACCCACACTATGATATGTAGAAATCTCCTCGTCCGCCGCTTGTTGATTAGGAAGTAAACAAAACTTTGCGTGCCTACAAATAACCGAGTACAACGCAAAAATCCCTCCTGCCAATACAACCCAACATGATCACCAAATATCCAATTAAGCAAACAGAACGAAACGAAAACCACATCAACAAACTTGCATTTAACACTCACCTTCGCCATTATCATTTGCACACAACATGAATCCAACATACTTGAACAAGGAAAAAAGCGTAAGAGTCCAAAAAACCAATGAAAAGGCTCCAAAAACGGTGTCTTCATTCTGATAATGACGTAATCTCCCGGAAAATGTACATTTATAAACATATAAAGGTGGAATGCTTAAGTCACTAAACACAATCCCAAAACTCTGATATGCTAATAGTAAAACATGTTTTCGCTGATTCTTACACTCCGCCTGCTCGAAACAGAAATCAAAACGACACAATTCAATAAAATTAACATAAGCCTAACTGAATCAACTCAAGCAAGAGCAACGATCAAGACATCTTCTTTAATTGCCAATGATTGCAATTGAAGACAGATCAAACAAATGTAATTAATTACAGAAAAGCTTGATTTGTTAGGATTTCATGAAAAGAGAGTGATTAATGCGTACCATGATTTATTGGAGAGGAGAGGAGAAGCTGGTTCTGCGGCTTCACCGGCTCGTCGTTTTTAGAGTGTTTTGCGGTCGTTTAATAGAGGAAAGGAAAGAAATGGGGAGTGTTTGGTTGGGATTTAAGTTTGTTTGTAACTGTAAATTGACTCTGTTGATCTAACAAACTGATCCATATCTCTCGCGGGTTTCTTTTTTTACTTTTTTCCCGACCATACTTGTGTTTTGGGCTCTGCAATAGCTTTTATGTTTTTGCGGTGAAAAAAACATTTTGAAAAAAAAAAACTTTAAAATTATTTTTTTTTGTATTTTTAGATTTTTTTATTAATGTTAAAAATAATTATTTTTTAAAAAATAAATATTATTTTAATATATTTTTAAATAAAAAATATTTTGAAAAATAAATATTATTAAAATATTAAACGGGCTGTTGATAGATGTGCTCCAACATGTTCCACTTCTATACATGACTTTGTTTAAACTATATGCTAATCTTTCTTAATTATATTATAAACAAAACAAAGAGGCTTCAGTTAAACACGGTGGCATGATGCACTTTAATTTTAAAGAACTAAATTATAAAACAAAGAAATTGAGGGACCAAAGTGTAAGAAATCCTGGGGACTAAAAAAGAAGAAGAAGGTGTGTTATTTGAATGAAATTTAATTTAATTGATTTACAATAATTAGAGCTCTAGTAACATCAAGAAATGTCCAGTTTTTTTTTTGACCAAAATTAGGTACTGATTTGCACAATCAAGGGACAAGTTCATGTACTTCTTTTTTTTATTTTGCTTTCCTAACTCTTTTTTTTCAATTTGATCCCTTTGTATTGGCTTTATTTGGAATTTGACTTGTTAAGTTGTTCTGGTAGTCTTGATATGGTAGTCTTGATACGAGGATAATACAATGTTGAGGGAAATTCATGGTGTTCAGTCAATGTTTGGATTTGCAAAATAAAATAGAATTTGGCTAATTTTAAAAAATAAAAATATTAAGGAACCAAAATTAAAATTAAAACAGGTATAAGGACCGGGTAAACAAGAAGCTATAGTACACTTGGGTAAACGCATGCACCAGCGGGTGAGAGGATTTCACGATCATCAGGCAGCGCGTGAGAGAGATGTGCCATGGTGGCCAAACAACGTCTTATATGGTGTTGGAAGCGTCACACCACACTCTTCTTGATAGTGCAGTGCGTGTTGATGGCGACACAGTAATGAAGCTCTGATACATTTTTTTTCTTATCTTTTCTCTCTCTTTTTATCGAGAATTGCACCGACCTTCAAAATTTGAAAGGTGCCCTCTAATTTGTTCATTTTATCATATTTGATCTTTATCTTGTTTGATTGCTATTTTTTTAATTTTTTTTTCAATTTTATCAATTAGCATTTGATTTTTATATCAAAGTCGATCCTCAATTTTATATTTTTATATTTTTTTTTATCTTTCTTCTCAATTGAAATTATTTTTTAATTTCATCACTCATCATTTTGCTTTATTTTATTTTTATATTAAAGTTGGTCCTCATTCTTTTAATTGCTATTTTTTTTTTGCTCTAGACCCTTTTTAGAATTGATTTTTTTTTTAATTTCATCATTTAATATTAGATTTATTGGGAGTTGGGTTTTATCATTTTTTTGGTGCGATGATATGGGTCTCACAACCCGGGTCTCATATGAAATCATTTCAATCTCATGACCTAGGTCGCGTGTCCAACGAGTTTGCCAAAGTTAGTTCAAATCTTTTTTCGAATCATTTTTTTAATATTATATATTTTTTCAGCTTCTCCCATCAATATTTTTTTTAAGAATTGAGCTTTATATTTTTTTGTAGTTTTTTTTCTAGTTGGTTATCTCGTTCTCATGACCCGACTCGCAAGGTTTGGCGACTTTATTCGGGTTTGCTGGTGTTTTATGTTTTAAAAGTTCTTTTTGTTAACTGATTTTGATTTATTTCATCCTTCTACTTTTAGATTGTTAGAAATTGAGTATTATTATTATTTTTTATTTGTATTTATAAAGTTAATCAAACTAACTTAAGTTGACTCGTTACTTTTTCTATCTTTTGTTTTTTTTTCAATTTTTCACTTGAATATTTGATTGTCTTTGGATCTAGACTCGTTATTTTTTATTTTTGACAAGCATTTTTTTTATGCATGTCATCTTTATCATTTCCTTTTCTTTTTAGATTTGTTCTATTATTATAGTTGTTTTTTATCATATAAGTAAATAAAATTATTTTATTAGACCCAATAGGGTTTATGATTCAAGTCGCAAATTTTTTCTTTCTTCTTTAAATACACAATGCCTAAACATTGTTTTTTATGTTAAAATTCAACAATCAATTAATTTGTGTCTATTTTCTTTCTGATATACACCTACGTTAGTTCTTTCCATTAAAAGAAATGGTCTCATGCATCATTACATGTGAATTGTCTCAATAGGAATAGATGAAAGTACCTCCTTTAAATCAAAAGAAATTAATGGTCACCTACACTATATGTCACCAAAATTATCTAGATTCAAACCCTAGCAATAGCATATATTTTATTTCATATTTATTGATCTAAACAAATGTTTTTGTTAATTTATATTGAAATTATTGTATGTTGCACGCGTGATCATAAATTTTAATAAAAATAAACTAGAGGATACGATTGATTATTTTTTTTATATGTAAAAGTATGATTGATGAATTATGTAAAATATAAAATTTGGTCATACATTCATAGGTTTCCTCGATTTTATATAAAAAGGTCACGAGAAAGAAAAAATTATTGCTAATGAAAATATGGTATAGAAGTCTACCTAAAACTTGATAATAAAAAAACAATTCCTAGTATGAGTGTAAAAGCTGACTCGAATACCTTAATCAATGGAATAAAAAGAACTCAAGGATTGAAAAATAGTTAAAAAGGGACTCGAAGTTGAGGAAAAAATATTTAAAACATGCAATATTTTCCTGGTTGTCTACAAAATAGAAAGAGTAGATTATAAATCAGTCCCAATAGTTTTGCATAATGAATTAAATAGTTCCTCTAGTTTAAAAAATAATTACTAAGCCCCTGTAATTAATAATACCGGTAAATCACATGGCACGACCCGCAAAGAAATGTTATTCCCAGCTCCTCCCTTTATAAAATAACTGAAATTTTAACTTTTTTTAAAATAATTCTTTTAATTTGATCCCTTAATTTTTTTTTCCTCCTCCACCCCTGATTGACCCATGTTTTTTTTATTAATCACAGAGATAATACCAAGGATGGTTCTTTAAGAAAAAAATCTATAATAATAATAATAATAATAATAATAATAATAATAATAATAATTTGTAGATGAGCACAAAAGCCATAAAAAAACAAGAGTGGAAGGTCAAAACACACCATTAACCGGAGATTTGAGAGCTCAACTTTAAGAAGTTAAAATGTTAAAGAAGAATTCCAAGAGAGCATAACTTGCCAGTAAAAGAGAAGAACCATCATTTTCCAATCCTTTCTCCATTGATAGATGAAATGAGAATGACAAGCAGTGTTAGTTCTAAGACGACTGGAAAAAAACACAATTAAAGCGTAAATATAATGTGGGTATACAGGAAGGTTCCCAAGGACAAAATAAAAAACTTCTTATGATCGAAACCCTGATCGGTAAAGAAATATATCAAATATCTCAAGTACAAACAAGAAAAATCATCTCAAAGTGTCTGTGCAATGGCTAAATACGGCAGAAAACAATAGGTTCCAAAGAGCAGTTTTTGTTGTGAGAAGGTGGCGAAGCTGAGGTCAAACATAGATATCAGCCATGATACAACAGCATAAATAAATTAATAAATAGTTGATTCACAAATTGAAGCCAAAAGAAAGCAAACTGTACTGAGCTCATTTGCGCCGTCTGGTTGGGGCCAACTCAGGATTGCCTTTTCTCATCATGGCTACAAACTCTTCATAGTTGATCCTTCCATCCTGCAAAAGGAGTTGTGAACATATTATTCCTGCTATTGATGAAGTAATCATAGCATATGTTCGTATTCTCCCACAGCTTTACACATATTAATTAACATTATCAGGAGCGATGAAACTTCCTTTTAAGAATGATCCCCGGGAGCTTCTTATTTAATTGTGCAAGTATATTGGTTAAACAGGTCCCCGGATCCTTACAATTTTATATAAAAGTTTTGGAACCCAAATTTTCTCAGGCATGAAACATTTGTGCACCAAGTTTTGGTAAAAGAAACTATATCTTTCCGTCCCTTGACCTCAAAAAAACAAAATCAGCAGAAAAGGAAGCTTGAAATAAGAAACGCACATGGTCTGTGTCAACTTCTGCAATGATCTCTTTTATTGTTTTTGTATCACCCATATTATATTTCACAAGGGCTTGCTCCAACTCTTCCATTGTGATGTACCTATATATATAAACAAGACAGGCCGATGCTCACATACAAGTACAGGAAAAGAAATTCACAGAAATACCAAGTACAGGAAAAGAAATTCACAGAAATACAAAGTTTTAGAGAAGTAGAAGTAAATACCCGCTCTTGTCCTTGTCGAAATATTCGAAGGCCTTGTATAAATGGTCCTCTCTTTCCATTCTATTCATGTGCATGGTAGCTGTTATAAACTCAATGTAATCGATTGTTCCATTTCCATCCACATCAGCCTGAAAAAGCAGCCCATCAATTTCAGCTGAACCACAGAACAGGTCATCAAAATGAGAAACAACATGCATCTAAAATACCAGAGGTAGCCATAAAGAACTGCCTCAGAAAAATGCAGCATTTCTCTGCTGTTGCTTTGAGCTATATTCTCTTCATTCTTGAGCATTGTAATTGCATTTTAAAGGTATAAGATGAATCTAAAGATTCTATTTTTCCAATTTATCGGTGTGGGTGACGAATTTCCACATCAGTTCTGAATCCTAATGGCTTCATTCTTTAATCCTGATCTGAAACTAGAGGTTCAGTTTGGGAAGAGTTGACTGCTTAAACTGAATAAGAATTGAGAATGATAAATATTTCTGTAGGGCTACCCTAATACTGTTCTCTGTGCATGAATAGAATAAAAGAATCTGAAGGCACCATTAAGCTCAGGTGGAACAGATACATTACCGCTTCCATTAACTGCCTCACTTCAGACTCAGAAAGCTTAGTACCCAGTTTTGGAAGACCAGCTTTCAACTCTTCAAAAGTGATTGTTCCATTGTTGTCCGTGTCCATAGATTTAAACATTTCCTTCAAGCCCATAATTTCTTCTTCAGAAAGGTTTTCAGCAATTACCTAAGAAAGAAGAGACATTTATCACTACAATAAGAACAGCAAGCATTTTCTTTCCTGCTTATGCCTTTGGTTTCTTTGCATTTAGAACATGGTATCCCACCTTGACCTTTCTAATTTCAAATAATCGTACATTAAAAAATATGATACTACAATCTTCAACCAAAAAGAGAATTTCTCACCTTCAGTGCTACTTTTTTTAGTTTGTTCATTGCCCTAAATTGTTTCATTCTCGTTAAAACAGCAATATCAAGAGGCTTATCAGAGGCACCATCTTCTCGCATCCATGGATGATCTGCATGGCATTTTTAGTCTAATCAAGTCTCCTCCTTCACTTTCAAAGGAAAAGGAGATTAAAGCAAAACTTTATACAAGATGTTTTCAAAAAGTGAACTGGGGAAAGGAGGCATGATGAAAATAACATAGCAGTCCTCAATGCCAATCAAGCAAACACGTGCACACAATTGCTTTACTACACAAATAGAAGAATCTAATCTTCTTGTTAAATGGGGGATGGCTTGGACACTTGGATCAAGCGATGGCCAGTAAAGATGCCAAGTTCCAACCAACAACAATGAAAACAAGCATATGGGACTTCATGCAATCATATCTATAAACCATGAATGACACACTTTAGGGATGAAGCAGGACTAAGAGAAAATGGAGAAGAAGAAATCAGATGCAGAACTTTAGGAGTCAAGAATTGAAAACCTTCAAACCACTTTTATCTCGAAAAAGAACTTGCTTCGCCAGTGAAACTTACTTAGAACTTCAACTGCTGAAATCCGTTCCTTTGGATCAGCTCTTACCATCTGCTTCACAAGATCTTTGGCACTACTAGATATGGAAGGCCATGGATCAGAAGAGAAATCAATATGTCCCCGGAGAATAGAATCAAAGATGACCTGTTCAGTATCTGCATACGAAACAAAGAAAAAAGGTGAGAGGCAAGACCACCAACCACATCTGAGCACTGTACATTACCTATTATTCTGTTCACCATGCACTCAAAAATGGAGTAGAAATCTTAACTACATCAACTTCACTTAGAGGAACTAAATGTATAACCAGCAAAGTTTTAAGTTATGTCAAGTACATTCTTCAGAAAGGTTGCACATGTATAACATACATCAGAACAATGATAATCAGCTGTGTTTCCAAATTTTCTAATCTCAATTAAGTTCGAAAGCCACACCTCCCCAGAATGGTGGGACACCACTGAGAAGAATATATAATATGACCCCTGCACTCCAAATGTCAACCTCGGCTCCATAGTTTCGTCGCAATACTTCAGGAGCTACATAATAAGCACTTCCAACAAGGTCTTTAAACACATCTCCTGCAAACACACAGAGAATTGGAGTTAAGATGTATCACCAGCAAATCATCAAGAATAATAATATTTCTTATCATTCGTAAAATGTAACATTTAACTACATGACAAGGTGATAAGATAGATTCTTACAGTGCAATATGTAAATATAAATAATAAGTCATAACTTTAAGGCATTATAATTATAGTGCCTTCAATTAACCATAAAACAATCACCTGGCTTAAAAAATACAGAGAGCCCAAAATCAGTAGCCTTCAAAGGCGAATCCTCATGAGTACTCAAAAAGAGGAAATTCTCGGGCTTCAAGTCCCTATGAATCACTCCCATTGTATGACAATTGTGCACAACAGTCACAATTTGCCTACACAAATTGGCTGCGGCTCTCTCTGAATAATGCCCTTTTGCTATTATCCGATCAAACAACTCCCCTCCTTCACACAACTCCATTATTAAATTCACTGAATGCTGATCCTCATAAGCTCCCTTCAATTCCACTATATTCCTATTGCAAGGAAACTAAAAGATTTCAGATTCGTATTTTTAACTAATCAAGAAAATTTAAACAGCTCAGATTTGTATTTTTGATTAACCGAAGAGATAGAAAACCCAAATTTTCTGTTTTACTGAATCAACCGAACTAAAGATCAAATTTGGATATTTTGATTGACCAAAATAACTAAAAGCACAAAACGTTGCATTTCCCTAATCAACCAAAAACCTAAAAAGCAAAAAATTCGCATCTTTAACTAATCAAAGAACCAAAGAGCTGAAATTTCTAATCAATCAATATGAGAACTTAAGAATGTCTATCCTTGCAAGCCCCCCTTCAATTTTACCATATTCCTACTACATAGAAACTCAAAGAGTTTAAATTTTGCAGATTTTTAATAAATCAAATTCATAATAAGCACATATTCGCATTATGATTTGACCAACAATAAGGATCACAAATTTTGCTTTTAAAAAAATAAAAATTAAACTAAGTCCTTAAAAGCTCAAAAAAAAAATTTCCCCATTAACCAGAGACAGACAGCTAAAGAGCTCAATTTTGCATTTTTAATTAACCAAAGGAACTAAATTGCTAAAAAAAAATTTCATTTTAATTAACCAAATAATAACTAAACAGATCAATTAAGCTACTCCAATCAATCGAAACGGCAAATAGAAACGTCGTTCAAACCTGCAATTTAAGTTAATTAAGCTTGATTCTGCATTTTGAGTTAATTAAATTAATAAACCAGAATGAGTCGTTTTGGATCAGTGTTGACCTGTGACCAGTAAGGTGATGCATGATCTGTACTTCACGGCGAACATCTTCAATATCATCACGGTTGATGAGCTTCCGAGACGCAATTGACTTGCAAGCGAAATGCTGTTTAGTCTCCTTGTGAGTAACCAAGTACGTGACTCCAAACTGGCCGCGACCAAGCTCGCGACCAAATATGTATGTGTTTCGTACATCCTCCCTCGGCCGGCCAAGGACTCTGCCGACTGCGGTGGATCCGGAGGCCGAGGAGTGGTGGTGGTGCTGAGATCGCGGCGGTGGAGTGGCAGTTGGAGGTAGGACTTTTATAACACCATTGGGAGGAGTGTTGTGGTGGTCGGTGGTGGTGGAGGTGGTGGTGGTGGAGGAGGAGGAGGGGAGGCTGTTGCAGTTTCCCATTTCGTGAGAGGCTATTTTGGTCAAATGAGAGTCAATGACGATGAACGAGAGAGCAGTTAAGAGTTAAGACAAGGGGAGGGACATGGGGGAGTCCTGTCTTGTTGATGGAGGGAGAAGGATTAAATTACCAAAAAGAGCTTGGTTTGGGTTGATTTACGGTGTAAGAGGCGTATGTTGAATTGTGTGTGCGTGGATTCCGCTGGCCAACCAGTTGAGGGTTTCCACTAAAAATATTTTGTGATGCGAATCCCAAAACATAAGTATTTAATCCTCTTAATTAATTTTGTAATTCACATCTTGATTTTTAATTAATTAGAACGGTATTTCCAGTTGATACAACTACTACGGTACTCACTTCTTATCGATTCGATCCCGCATTATGATTTATAAGGAAGACAGTGGCGTTATGAATACTGATAAAATTTGTTAATTGAGAAATAATATATATATCTACACTTAAAACAATGAATTCAAAAATATATAAAATTATAAATTATAAAAAAATATTGTAAATACTAATTAAAAACTATAATGGAAAATTCATTTTCCTAATAATAATTAAAATATAAATGCAAGTGTAGATATTTTATAAGTATAAGCTATAGAAAAACCTATTGTTATAAGAGTGAAATTAAAAGAAAAATGATCAAAATAAAAAAGACACTAAATATAGGTACCATGTTAAAAGTTACAGGAAAGATACATTTTAACTCATTAACTTTAAAAATTATGTAAATTTCAACACCTCAATTTTTTTCCAATTCAATTTTGGTACATAAGTTTATTTTTGTTATGTTTTAGTCTATGGTTGGTAGAGACAAAAAAGAGATCGTTGGATTCTAGCGGTAAAGAGAGAAACGTTATTGACATTGATTTAGGCTACCAAAATGTTTGATATTTGTGTCAAATAGTTTGGTTTAATGATGAGGATTCATATTAGGTATTTATTTACCTTAAAATTTCCTGAAAAAACAGATCTGGACTCGGTAGATTTTTTATTTCGAGTTAATTTTGGTTTTTGAGGTGTTTTTTTGGTTTTTTAAAACCATGTATATGTTTATCATGATCCCTAAGGTGTTTTTGTAGGTGTTTTGGGTCAAAATAGATTGGAAAATAGGGCTTTGGATGTAAAAAAACCTCTAGCTTTAATTTTTCGACCACCACAATGGGCGAAATCTGGACATAATAGACGACACGTTGGGTGGTTTTTTAAAAAAAAAATTGGAAGGACAACATGTTGTTCGCCCTAAATACAAAAAAAAAAATAAGAGGCGAGTCATGTGAGCCTTAACAAAATAGGCTAGGTGGGCTGACTTGACTTTACAAGCCCAACAATGCCTAGTCTGTTCTTTTATTTTAATTTTTTTTTTTATTTATATGCAAATTAATACCTCTTTTCTCTTTCATTTTGTTTAGAGAACCTCTTTTAAATGATAAATGTTTTTTTGGTTATGCTTTAAAATTTTGAAGAGTTTTTTTGATTTATCTATAATTGTTTTTTTTTTAATCTTTTGTATAGATGAAATTTATTTTTGAAAATAAAAGAATTTTCTTTTCAGATAATATTTTTAATATGTGCAACCTTGAATAATATTTTTTTCTCTTTTTATTTTATTCAATCAATTTAATTTGTCTCTATTTCTATTATTATTTAATTGAATAAAAAAATATTTTAATAAATAAATTTAGCAAACACAACCGGGTAAATATCTCATCTTGCAAGATTAAATATTTTTTAATAAATAATTTTTTTTCTAATTCTTTTTTAAAATTAATGTTTTTTATATTGTTTTTTTCTCAATCTTTTTATTTATACGTAGATTAATACCCATTCTTTCTTTTATTTTGTTTAGAAAACCTCTTTTAAATGAGTGATATTTTTTTGGTATGAATTTAAAATTTAAAGATTTTTTCTTATTCATCTATAATTTTTTTTTATCTTTTGTATAGATGAACTTTATTTTTGAAAAACAATCTTTTCAAATAATATTTCTAATATGTGAAGCATTGAATAATATTTTTTTTATTCAATAAATTTAATTTGTATCTCTGTTTTTATTATCATTTGATTGAATAAAAAATATATTTTAATAAATTAATTTAAAAAATAAAACCTGATAAATATCTCATATTGTGAGATTAAATATCGTAATCTATATTTGTCTTTTAATTTTTCAAGTTTTATTTTTGTTTATCGTTTATGAGTTTTTTTATTTATTTATTAACATAGATAGTTTTTGATTTGTTTGATTACTTGTATGCATAATGTTTTTTTATTTTCACTATTTTTTTATTTAAAAATGAAAAAAAAACATGTTAATAAAATTATTTTTAATTTAATCTAACGAGATTGATTTGGTTCACAGGTCACAACCAACTCCATCCATCAAATGTGAATCGTCTGGGTTGTGGAATTATCATGGAGTTGAGCTGTTGCTTCCATTGGAGAGGTTTGGATCCTGCTGCCCATGTTTTATTTACTTCTCATTGAGTAGTCATGTTTTAAAACATTTTTTTTAAATACAAAATATTATTAAAATTAAAAAAAAAAACAAAAAAAGCCTTTTCCTGCTGACCCTATTATGCACACAAATATATTTGTACCATGGATTGCACTGTACAATCTACAATGTAATTTTAATTGTTTCTAAGGTGCAAAGATTTACAGTATAGTCCCTATAGTTTTTATTTATCATCTTTAGTCCTTGTAATCTTAATTTCATACACTTCAGTCATATAATTTTATTTCTATCATGTTTCAATCCTTCAAACTTAAAGAGGAG
>Ga0307515_10011762_pt1 | contig 16563 bp, 14 predicted proteins | sample 17_EM_MG_FD_194513 | JGI IMG/M metagenome (GOLD analysis project Ga0307515, IMG submission 194513) | Populus trichocarpa ectomycorrhiza microbial communities from riparian zone in the Pacific Northwest, United States - 17_EM | ecosystem: Host-associated > Plants > Roots > Unclassified | place... | reverse complement strand
GTCACGGACAGGGAAGGCACCGCCGGCGGAAATCAAGCGTAGTGCGGCAGTCAAGATACCAAGAATGCCGAGCGTGACGATAAACGGCGGCAGCCGCAAGCCGCTGATAAGGCTACCCGCAGCAAGTCCCGCTGACGTGCAGACGGCTACGGCGAAAGCCATTGAGAGCACGGGATCGTAGCCGCTCATCACAAGCTTTCCGGCGATGATCGTGCCAAGAACGCAGATCGCCCCGACGGCGAGGTCAATGCCGGCCGTCAGAATGACGAGTGTCTGTCCGATGGCCAGCGTTCCGACAATCACCGTTTGCTGCAGGATGATCGAAAGGTTGTGCGTGGCAAGAAATCGAGGATTGGTGATCGCGAAAATCAGACCGAATGCCAGCAGCACCAAAAAGGGCCCGATGGAAGGCACGCCGATGAACTTCGCCATGAACCCGGGCGTCTTTTCGGGCGGCGAAACGGGAACTGCGCTCATTTGAAACTCGCAAGAATCATTGAAGGGAACCGTCGTGGAGGCAACGGCCCCCGACTAGGGCCAATCCGGAGCTGCGATCGCATGATAGTTGGGCAGCGCCGCAAAATCCGGAGTGGCCCCGGCCGGGAGAACTCTATCAGTCGCCCCAGCAGTTCTTAAGGCCCCAGGTCGTATCCTTGGATTCGAGACCGTCGACCGGTTTGTCGGTGATCAGGAACGATCCGGTATTGACGAAGCCGCTCGGCTTTTTGCCGGTCGCTGCATATTCAACCACCGCATCGACGCCCATCGCCGCCATCTTGTAGGGGAACTGCATCACGGTCGCGGCGATTTTGCCGTCCTTGACATCACGCACGCCGGCGCAACCGCCATCGATGGAGGTCAGCATCACATCGCTCTCCTTGCCGAAGGATTTCAGAGCGGCATATGCTCCGGCAGCAGCCGGCTCATTGATCGTGTAAACGGCGTTGATGTCACCGTTCTTGGAGAGCAGGTTCTCCATGCCGACTTGACCCTTGTCCTGGGCTCCATTGGTGATTGCAGCACCCGCAATCGCCGGATCACCCTCCTTGATGCCGAAACCCTTCAGGTAACCATCATGGCGGAACGTGTCGACCGTACCGCCGGGTGTTCCGTCGAGCATCGCAACGATAGGCTTCTTGTCGCCCAGCGCCTTTCGCGCATAGGCGCCCTGTTGAACACCGGCCTCGAGATTATCTGTGGCAAAGGTTGCATCAACCGCGTCGGCGGGATCGGTCGCCGTGTCGAGCGCGATGACGAGAACGCCGGCGTCGCGGGCCTTCTTGATGATGTTCAGCATGCCGCTCGAATTGTTCGGCGTGACCAGAATGCCTTTGGCGCCGGCACTGATCAGATCCTCGATCGCGGCGACCTGCCCCTCGTTGTCTCCGTCGAACTTGCCGGCGCGCGCGATCAGCTTCGCACCCTTTTCCTTGGCCTCGGCTTCGGCAGCCTGGCGCATCTTCACGAAAAACGGATTGACCTCCGTCTTGGTGACGAGGCCGATGATCACGTCTTCAGCGGACGCCGGACCTGTAAACGCAAACAGAGCGGCGGAAATCGCCAGGCCGAAAGACGCCGTTTTGAGTAGCTTATTCGTAGTCATTTTACCCCTCCCAGAGCGATGGTCATAATTGACGAGTTTATGCCTTTCTCCTCAAGGCACGGATGATTTACATCTCAGTTTTGCATAAAGTCAAACATAATATGACATATATTGTCTATTTTTGTACATTATAAGAGGAGGCTGAAGCTTGGAGGGGAGCGGCTCTCCCAGCGACGAGCTAGGCAATGGTGCTGTCAGGTTGATTTCAATTTACCGGTTGGCCCGGGGCAGGATGAGCTTGCCGACGGTCATTTATAAGAAGCAACGCTCTCCGGTTTCCGCTGAGCACTGGCGGCAATCCTGTCTATCTGCCACCAAACGGCGTACCGGCAGTCTTCCGCACGATTGCCGAAAATGTCGCATTGTCGGCCTGCGCGATCCTTCCGGTCATGTCGCAAATGGTCGTCGTCAGATGGATGATCGAACCGCGGTACCGTCCGGCGCCCGGTCTTCGGGTCGGCATTCGGATCGTCGCTAAGGCGCAGGAGGTCGGTAATGATGTCGGACATTGCGGTTGCGAGTACGGCGATGATGTTCGCCGGCACGGCAACAGGTCGTTATTACCAACTGCCCGCCATAATGGCTTTGGCGCAAGGCTGAATATTATTGGTATAAGATTTCCGCTTCGGCGTGACGATTGGATGAGATGCCCTGCCTTTCCTGCCGCGAAGAATGTAGGTTTTCCATAGGTTTTATCAGGAGTTCTTCATGGCAGTGCAGACGGCTGATGTCATCGACTTCCAGGCTTACCGGCAATCGCGCAGCAAGCCTGCGCCTGATGCTTTCAAAGCAGTTGCGCCGGTATCATTTGCGATGCAGCCGGTGCTGATGTGGGTGCCGTATTGGGGGTTTGTCCCTGTCATGGCAATGGGCATTACGGGATATGGCGCCTGATCACGTGTTTCTTTCCGATGGCGAGCCAAGAGACACCGCCGACGAGATCACGGTTGAGACAGGGCAGAATTTGCGGCGCATTCGTACCCGCCGCGGCTATTCATTAGACAGGCTGGCAAAGATCGCAGGCGTCAGCCGCGCCATGCTCGGCCAGATCGAGACGGGCAAAAGCAGCCCGACCTTAAGCATTCTCTCGAAGATCGCGGTTGCTCTCGGCATCCCCTGTGCCGCTTTGATTGCCGAACGCGGGGAAACCTCGATCACTGCCGTGCCGCGGGCAAAGTCAAAAATCCTTTCCTCTTCCGAGGGGCGCTTCCAGACACGGGCTCTTTTCCCCTTCGAAGGCGAGAGAAAAGTGGAATTCTACGAACTGAGGATTTCCCCTCATCACACAGAAAGTGCCGATGCCCATCAGCATGGAACGGTGGAAAATCTGGTCGTTGCCCAGGGCACCATCGAAATCATTGCCGGCAAGCAATCGCCGCATATCCTGGGTGAAGGCGACGCGATCATCTTCGATGCGGATGTGCCCCATGTCTATCGCAACATGACGGGGACGGAAGCAATCCTCTATCTCGTTACCACCTACCTCGAAGACGTTCGCGTCTAACGCAAAAAGCCCCCGTCTCCGGAGGCTTTCGGCAGTCGCTCTTGAAAGGCAGATGGTTCAGGCGGCCATCGTGCAGCACATCATCATGCCGCCGCACATCATCATGACAGGCATGCCGCCAGACATCATGGACATCATGCGCTTGCAGCATTCCATGAACATGTCCTTGTCCATGCCTTCCATCGGCTTCATTTCGCAGACCATGCCGTCGGCGGTCATCGAGCACTTCATGCCGCCCATCATCATCATCATGGGCATGCCGCCCATCATCGGCATCATTCCACCCATCATCGGATTCATCATGCCCGACATCATCGGGTTCATCATGCCCGACATCATTGGGTTCATCATGGCGGGCATCATGTTGTTCATCATCGGCATCATGTTCATGGCGGGGTTCATTGTCTCTCTCCGATCGATATTTCAGCGTTTCGCGTTTCGATGAAATCGGAGATAAAAGAACCAATAGATGGAGACAACATAAAAAAATCTTCTCGTTTGCTTTCCTCCAATAGAATGGAACGGTTTCGACGGGATGACGCAAACTTGCCAAGATAGCGGAATTCCATCTGCTATAGTCGATGGTGTGGAACGGCGGTCGTTGACCGCCCAGTTGCACGGCAACCTCTATCCGGAACGAATCTCGAAGATGGGCTCGACGATCATGAATGACGCGGATGCGTCGGGTCGTCGTGCGGCTTCAGGAAAAATCGACGCGCGATATCCCAGTAGCCGCGATAGACGAGCCCGCCATTCGAACGGATGAGAATTTCGCGGTTCTGGCGATAGACCCTGGGAAGGCGATACCAGGAGATCCCCGGCCGGCGATGGTGGAGGACGTGCAGATTGTTGTAGAGGAATAGCAGCCCGAAGAAATGGCTGTTTTCGACGATGGCCGTGCGCTCCTCATGGCTTTCGGCATATCTGTGCTCGGCATAGGATCTCAGCCGCGTCATCGCTGCGCCGATATAGACGAATCCGAAGAGGTAAAGCCAAAGCGGCATGCCGCAGATAACGGTCGCCCAGAAAAGGACGGCAGCGACGCCAATGCCGTGCGCCGCCCATATCCGCCGTCTTCCCGGTTCGTTTTCCCGTACCCGCCACCATTCTTGCCCGAGGAAACTCAGGAGCATGACGGCGGGACCGATCGTCAGCCGGCCGAACAAGGTGGTGTTCCACCGCGCCAGCAACCGGCCGATCGCGCCGAGCTGTTCCCAGGCGGTTTTGGTGAAGTAGGAAGACTCCGGGTCCTCGATCGGATCGGTCAGATGTTCATCGCGATGATGGTGCAGATGGCTTTCCTTATAGATCGGATAGGGCAGCCAGAGCGACAGCGGTATCGATCCGATCGCATCGTTTATCCGGCTGTTTCCCGTCGGATGACCGTGGATGACCTCGTGCTGAAGCGAGCCGTGCCAGGCAATCAGCCAGCCACCGGCGATCATGACCACGACCAGCGGTATTGATTGCCACCACCAGGTGAGCGCCAGAAATCCGCCATGGATGACGATTGCCAGGATAACGGTTGGCCATTCCGTTGGCCGTGACGGAACTAGGGCTCCGCCCGGTCGAGAATTTCTATCGGGCATACATGTGATTCCCCATCAATTCCATCAGCTTAACAAGTGGCTGGCGATATAGAGAATAATGACTATCTATTTTATAGACTTATCTGAAAAAATCCGTCTCAACGGGGAGCCTTCTGGCGGTCTGCAATCCTGAGGACATGCGGAATCAGGTTCTCAGAACACCCTTCCCTCTTTCAGATGCGTTGTGGTCCCATTGAGGAGGTAGTCGCCGACGACACGCGATTTGTGCAGCAACGGATTGTGATTGAGGACGGTGCGGATATTTCGCCAATGGCGGTCGAAATTATTGTTACGCGAGGTCGCCGACCCGCCGCCGAGTTCAAACATCCGCTCGGCCGTGCGAGGGCCAAGCTGGCCGAGCAGCAATTGCGCCCGCGCGGTGGCCAAGGCACTGGCAATCAACGCATCCTCGATCTCCGCCTCATCGCCTTTGGCGAATGCGGCAACGGTCCGGTCCAGTGCCATGGAAGCCGCCGAGATGACCGTGTCGATGGCAAAGGAATTGGCGGCGATTTCGCCGATGATCTGCTGGACGAACGGATCCTGATTGGCTGTCTCGGCCGCGCTGTGGGCGGCGGAACGCGCCTGGCGGCTGACATAGTCGATCCCGTCGGAAAGAACGTTGCGAACCGCACCGGCCGCGCTTGCGGCCAGATGCAGTTGGCGCAGCGCCGAGCAATGGCGGCCGACAAGATTGTCGAGGCCGCGCCGGGTGAACTCATGCGGAAAGACCTCGACATTCTCCAGCAGAATGCCGCCGCTCGCGGTCAGGCGCTGGCCCATACCGTCCCAGTCGTCGAGGATGTTGATGCCCGGCCGATCGACCGGCAGAAGCACGCCGACGGTCTGGCCCTCTTCATCCAGCGCGCTGAAGGAAGCGAAATCGGCAAAGGCCGTGCCGGTGGCGTACCACTTGCGGCCGTTCAGCCGATAGCTGTCGCCCTGGCGGACGATCGTCGTCGTCACCTGCCCCGGCCGGGCCGTCCCTTGTTCCGTATGGGCGCCACCGAACAACTTTCCGGCAAGGACCAGCTCGACCGCGCCGGCGTCCCGCTCTCTCGGCTCGCTCAGAATGACGTTCTCGACGTAGTTGAAATGCGATCGCAGCGCATGCGCCACGTTGGAATCCGCCGCGCCGATGGCGGCGATCATCTCGATATAATCCGCAACCGAGCCGCCGGGTCCGCCGAGTGCTGCGGGAATGCGCAAGGTGCCGAGCTCGAGTTCGCGAAACAGCCGGAAAGCTTCGAACGGCAGTTCGCGGTTGAGGTCACGCTCAGACGCACCCTTGGCGACATCAGCCGTGAATGCAGGAATACGGGCGAGCAGGTCTTCGCGCGTCGGGCGTTTGGCGGCCTGCAATTTGGCGATGCTCAATCAACTATCTCCGGAAATCAAAAAGTCAAAGGCGGCCGGAATGGGAAACCGGCCGCCCTGCTGATCACGAGCGTGCTTCGAGATAGATGTCGGCGCCGTTGCTCCACAGGTCTTCGGCCCCGACCCTCAGGTTCTTGACCCGCTTGTCGTAGACGGTGATCACCGACGGCGTGACGATGTCGAGCGTCGGCAGGTCCTCCACGACGATCTTCTGGAACTCGTTGAAGAGCTGCCGGCGCTTGTCCGGATCGACCTCGACGGCCGCGGCTTCCAGGAGGCGGTCGACCTCCGGGTTCACATATTTGGAGCCATTGGTGAAGGGCACGCCCGGCTTGAAATTCTTCGACCAGTAGAGGCGCTGGATGCCCACTGTGGGGTCGTAGAGGTTGCTCATGCCTTCAATGGCAATATCGAAACTGCGGTCGGTGAAGACACGCTTGACGAAGGTGGCGAAGTCCTGCGTACGCAGCTCGACCTTGATGCCGACCTTGCCGAGAGCCTGGGCGAAATATTCCGCGGTCTGCTTGGGAGGACCGGAAGGCTGGGTCGGATCGATGAAGAGCTTGAATCGGAAGCCGTCCGCGCCGCGCTTGTAGCCCGCCTCATCAAGCAGCTTCTCCGCCTTGGCGGGATCGAACTCGTATTTCGGAAGATCGGGCGTATAGAATTTCACCAGATCGGGGCTGACAGGACCGTCGAGCCGTGTCGCATAGCCGAGATAGACGGTGTTGACGATGAAATCCTTGTCGATTGCATGGGCGATCGCGTGACGCACCTTGATGTCGGCAAGGTAGGGATTTTCGAGATTGAATTCGGCGCGCGCGATGCTCGGGGAATAGGGCGCCGGGTTGGTGTCGACGACGAGGTTCGGATTGGCTTTCAGGCGCTCGATATCCGTCAGGGGAAGATTGGCGGTGGAAACCTGCACCTCGCCGGTTTCAATGGCCGCGACCGCTGCAGCCGGATCGATGATGAAGCGGAAGATGATCTGGTCGAGATAGGGCTTCGGCGAGCCCCAGTAATCCTCGTTGCGCACGAAAAGCGCATGGCTGCCACGCACCCATTCGACGAACTTGTAGGGACCCGTGCCGATCGGCGCGACGTTGTGCGGGTTCTCGGCGACCTTGGTGCCCTCATAGAGATGCTTCGGCACGATCGGCGATTCAAAGCTGGCGAAAGCCGTCAGGAGATAGGGAGCGGGCTTGGAGAGAATGATCTCGACTTCATGCGGGTTGAGCACGTTGACTGTCTGGACCGACGCGTATGTGGCCCGTCCGCGCGGATGGTTTTCCTTCAGCGCAATAATGGAGAAGGCGACATCTTCGGCCGTGAAATCCTTGCCGTCATGCCACTTCACACCCTCGCGCAGCTTGAACCAGTAGCGCAGGCCGTCCTCGCTCACCTTCCATTCCGTCGCCAGAAGCGGCTGGGGATTGAAATTCTTGTCGTAGGTGAGCAGGCTCTCGGTCGCCTTGCCGCTGATATAGTAGGCAGCACCGGCGCTGTGGGCGATGAGCACGAGGACTGGCGGCTCGGTGCCGATATTGATCGAAATGCTGCCGCCGCGCGGCGTCTCGTCCTGTGCACGAGACATGTGAGGAACGGCGGCAACCGCGGCGAGTGCCACGGTGGAAAGCAGGAAGGCGCGGCGCGTCGGCGTCAGCATCCGAGCATTTTGAATGGTCATCTGAGTATCCCCAAGGGGCCGATTCGATAGGAGAGAAGCGGCCGGATTTCGTCCCGCACCCATCGAGGGGTGAGATCAAGACAATATAAAATCTACTAACTTTATCGAGATACTAGATTTCTAATCTTGCCACGCTTTCTGAAAAAGCGATGCCGGCTTGGCGGTCTGCAGAGAATTTTTCACATCGGACCAAACAACGAAGCGTTTTCAGCGCCGGTAGCGCTCCGGTGCGGATTGCTTGCGGATCGGAGAGAGCAGCGCTGCGTCAGCGAACGAAATTTCGCCGCTTCCCGCTCCAGGAAAATCCTATCCCAATAATACTCCGCAAAACGCAATCGACAATAACTATCAAATAAATAGACTAATTGCAGCCGGAAACGCGATCTCTCCAGATGTCCGCGGCTTTCTTCGCTGCCTTTAGGAGCTTTTTCATGCAACCCGAATTCATCGGCCACACGTCCAACCGTGAGGGGTCCGATATCGTCCCCGCCACCGGACCCGTCATCGACAAGGCCTATATCCGCAACCATGTGCAGGCTGCCGAAGCGGCGGGCATCGACCGGCTGCTGATCGGCCAGTTCGCCCAATGGCCCGACAACAACCAGATCGCCTCCTATGTCTTCAGCCAGACGCAGAGGATCGGCGCGCTGCTCGCCCATCGGCCCGGCCTGATGGCCCCGACGCTCGGTGCCCGGCAGCTTGCGACGCTCGACCAGTTCTCCGAAGGACGCGTATGGGTGCATATCATCACCGGCGGCTCGGATGCCGACCAAGCCCGTGACGGCGATTTCGAAGATCACGACACCCGCTACGCCCGCACGGACGAATATCTGACCGTGCTGAAAAAGGTCTGGGAGAGCGACCAGCCTTTCGACCACGAAGGTCGTTTCTATAAATTCAAAGGCGCCTTCAGCCAGGTCAAGCCGTTCCAGAAGCCGCGCATCCCGATCTCCTTCGGCGGCTCGTCGGATGCCGCGATCGCAGTTGCCGGCAAGCACGCCGATATCTATGCCCTCTGGGGCGAGCCACTTGATGGCACCCGCGAGACCATCGCCAAGGTGCGTGCCGCCGCCGTCGCCAACGGCCGCTCGGCCGGCGACATCCGCTTCACGCTTGCCTTCCGCACCATCGTCGCCGAGACGGAAGACGCCGCCTGGGCCAAGGCCGCCGAAATCCTCGAAAAGGTGAAGTCGCAGGTCGCCCGCTCCGCCGGCGGCAACGGCGAGAAACTACCGTCGAATGTCGGCTCGGTGCGCCTGCGCGAGGCGGCCAGGCGCGGCAAGGTGCTCGACAAACGTCTCTGGACCGAGGTCGCCGAGGCAAGCGGCGCAGGCGGCAATTCGACCGCGCTTGTGGGAACACCCGACCAGGTCGCCGAAGCCATCCTCGATTATTACGACGCCGGCGTTTCCAACTTCCTGGTGCGCGGTTTTTATCCCACTGAAGACACCGTCACCTATGGGCGCGACGTCGTGCCGCTCGTCAAGGCAGGCATATCAGAACGTGAAGCCAGAAAGGTAGCAGCAGAATGACCGCGCCACTCGATATCGTCGACATTCACACGCATCTCTGGCCGCCGGCCTGGGGGCCGGGCGGCAAATACGCCAAGCCCGCCAGCGGCTTTGCACCTGATATCTACCGCAAGATCACCACGCCGCAGGCGCTGGTCGACGAGTTCAACGCGGCCGGCGTCTCGCTGGCGATCGTGACCGCAACGATCGAGAGCCTGTTCGGTGCGGAAGGTCCGGTGGATTTCACCGCCTTGCAAGAAGCCAATGATTGGTTGGCCACCCTCTCTCGGGATTATCAGACTCTGGTCGGTTTCGGCGTGACCGATGCGTTCAGCGGCGAGCAAGGTGCACGCGAAGCCGAGCGCGCGATCGTTGAACTCGGACTGTCGGGACTGGTCATCGATTCATCCCGCGACGGAAAGTTCCTGGCCGATCCTTCCGTCCGTCCGACGCTCGAAGTGGCGGCAAGACACAAGGTGCCGGTATTCGTACATCCCGTTGCCCATCCGAATTCGCAGGTGCTGATCTCTGGCGCCGGCATGCTCGGCAACTCGCTCGGGCGCGGCCTGATGAATGGCGTCGCCTTCCTGTCGGTCATCCAATCGCCGCTGCTCGATGAGTTCCCCGACCTCCACCTCGTCTTCGCGACGCTCGGCCTCGGCGCGATCGTGCAGGCGGCCCGCGGCGGCATCTACGGCCGCTCCGAACGGGCGGCGGGCAAGCGCCCCAATATCTATTTCGACACGATGGGGCACGATCCGGCCATCATCCGCACGCTTGCCGGCTTCTTCGGCGCCGAACGCGTGCTGGCCGGCACGGACTGGCCGATCCTCGCCGCACTCGATCGAAAGAGCCTTGCCGCCAGCCTTGCGGAGGCCGGGCTTAACGACGCCGAAGCGCGCCTCGTCGCCGGCGGCAATGCGCGGCGGCTGCTGGGATTGCGGCAAGCTGAAGCGCAAGCCGCGGAATAAGGACTTCGCAAAACGGCCCCGGATCAAAAGTCAGGGGCCGTTTAGCTTTGGTGAATTGACCCGGCCGGTAGGCCGGGTCAATTCCGATCAGGCAACCCGCTGCGAGCGGGCAATCGGGATAATTTCGGCCGAGGCGCCGGCCGAACGGGGCACGCGTCCTTCGACCGGATGGCCGGGATCGGTGAAGCCGGGTGTCGACGGATGGCCGGTGGCGACCAAACGGTCGACCAGCGCCTCGTCATCAGCGTCGAGCTTCACGCCGAGCGCCTTGATATAACCGTCCCACTGCTCCTCGGTGCGCGGTCCTGCGATCGCCGAGGTGATGAGCCGGTTGTTCAGGACCCAGGCAAGCGCGAAGTCGGCAGGGGAAATGCCCTTGGCCTGCGCGTGTGTCGCGATCTGCTTGGCGATCGCGATCGATTCTTCGCGGAATTCCACATCATGCATGCGCTTGTCGCCGCGACCGGCGCGCGTATCGGCGGCCGGAGCCTCGCCGACATTGTACTTTCCGGTCAGCACGCCGCGGGCCAGCGGGCTGTAGGAGACGACGCCGAGACCATAAGCGGCGGCGGCCGGCAGTTGCTCGGCTTCAGCCGTGCGGTTGACGATGTTGTAGAGCGGCTGGCTGGCAATCGGCCGGTCGATGCCAAACTGGTCGGCGAGATGCGAGACCTCGGCAATGCGCCAGCCGCGGAAGTTCGAGACGCCGAAATAGCGCAGCTTGCCGGCCTTGATCAGGTCGGCAATCGCCCGGATGGGCTCTTCCAGCGGTGCGTCGAAGACGGCGCGGTGGAAATAGAGGATGTCGATGTAATCGGTGCCGAGATTGCGCAGCGAATTCTCGACCGTCTGGTAGACCCATTTGCGGGAATAGCCGCCGACATTCGGCGCCTTGTTGTGAGAATTGACGAACTTCGTCGCCACCACCCAGCTGTCGCGGTTTTTCTTGATGCCGCGGCCGACCACCTCTTCCGACTTGCCGTCGTGATAGACGTCGGCAGTGTCGATGAAATTGATGCCCTGCTCATGCGCCTTGTCGATGATGCGGAAAGCGACATCGTCAGGCGTCTGGTTGCCGAACATCATGGCTCCCAGCGTCAGCGGCGAAACCTTGAGGGCGCTGCGGCCCAGATAGCGATAGTCAACCATTTGAAAACTCCCTGGTCTTTCAGTTGATGGTGTCTGCGAAATGGCACGCGACCTGATGGCCGGGCGCAATGAAGCGGAATTCTGGTTCTTCGGCGCGACAGACATCCGTCGCGAGCGGGCATCGGGTATGGAACCGACAGCCCGAAGGAATATTGCTGGGGCTCGGCAGGTCACCGCCGAGCGGGGCGGCCTGGCGTGGCCGCGACGGATCGGGCACCGCGTTCATCAGCGCCCGTGTATAGGGATGGCGCGGGTCGGACCACAGCGTCGCATTGTCGGCGCTTTCGACGATCCGCCCGAGATACATCACCATAACCCTGTCGGCGAAATAGCGCACCACCGAAAGGTCGTGGCTGATGAAAAGATAGGAAAGCCCGAATTCCTTCTTCATCTCGACCAGCAGATTGAGGATCTGCGCCTGGATGGAGAGATCGAGCGCCGAGACGGGTTCGTCACAGACGATCAGCTCCGGATTGAGAAGCAGCGCGCGGGCGATGCCGATGCGCTGACGCTGACCTCCCGAAAACTCGTGCGGATAACGATTGATGGACTCTGAGGGCAAGCCGACCTTGGCGACGATATCGGCGACGATCTGCCGCCGCTCGATGCGGTTCCCCGCCTTGTGCACGATCAGCGGCGCCTCGAGGATTTCTCCGATCGTATGCCGCGGATTGAGCGAAGCGAACGGGTCCTGGAAGACCATCTGGATCGATTTGCGCACGCCCCGCAGCCGCCGCTGGTCGAGGACCGTGATGTCTTCCCCCTTGAACTCGATGGTGCCTTCCGTTGGATCGACCAACCGCAGCAGCGTCTTGCCGAGCGTGGATTTGCCGCAGCCGCTTTCGCCGACGAGGCCAACCGTCTCGCCGCGCTCGACCACCAGATCGACACCGTCAACGGCGCGCAACAGGCCATCGCGGCTCTTGTAGTGCGTCTTGAGGTCAGAGACTGAAAGCAGCGGCATGGGGCACGGCCTTGATGGAAGAGGTGAAGGGGCAGGCAACGAGGCGATCCGGTGCCGGGATGGTGAGCTGGGGCACGCGCTGGCCGCAGCTTGCGCGCGCCTGGTCGCAGCGCGGGCGGAAGGGACAGCCTGCCTCCCCGGCCGCCGAAACGATCGAGCCCGGAATTTCGGTCAATGCTCCGTCACGATAGTGGAAATCGTTTTTCAGGCGCGGCGAGGCGGCGAGCAGGCCGCGTGTATAGGGATGAAGCGGATCGTTGAAGAGGTCGCCGGGCAGCGCCTGCTCCACCTTGCGGCCGGCATACATGACGACGACCTTGTCGGCCCATTGCGAGACGACGCCGAGGTCGTGGGTGATGAGGACGACAGCCATCTGCAACTCGCGCCGCAGCGTGTCGAGCAGATCGAGCACCTGCGCCTGGATGGTGACGTCGAGCGCGGTCGTCGGTTCGTCGGCGATCAGCAGTTTCGGCTTGCAGGCGACCGCCATGGCGATCATCACGCGTTGCCGCATGCCGCCTGAAAGCTGGTGCGGATAGTCGTCCACCCGCTTTTCGGGCGCGGGAATGCGCACCAGCTCCAGCAGCTCGATCGCGCGCTTGCGCGCCGCCCTGCCCGACAATCTCTCATGAACCTTGAGCACCTCGGCGATCTGCCGGCCGATCGTCATGACAGGATTGAGGCTGGTCATCGGCTCCTGGAAGATCATGGCGATCTCACTACCGCGCAGGCGCCGCATCTCGCGCGCATCGAGCTGCAGCAGGTCCCGGCCGTTGAACCGGATCCGGCCACTTGCCACCTTGGCGGCGCGCGGCAGCAGCTGCATCAGCGCCAGTGCGGTCAGCGATTTGCCCGAGCCGGACTCGCCGACGATCGCCAGCGTCTCGCCCTCGGCGATCTCAAAGGACAGGTTGCTGACCGGCTCGGCGCGCGGAAAGCGGATGGTCAGGTTGTCGACATGAAGCAGCGGCGCCATGAGTTTACCGATCCTGCGAGAAGCGGGGATTGAGGGCGTCGTTGAGGCCGTCGCCGATCAGATTGAGCGCAAGCACGGTGAAGACGATCGCGAGACCTGGCAGCGCCGTCAGATACCAGGCGGTGCGCACCAGTTCGCGGCCGGTGCCGATCATCGATCCCCAGCTCACCACGTTGGGATCACCCAGGCCCATGAAGGAAAGAGCCGATTCCATCAGAATCGCGGTTGCGACCATGACCGACGACGTGACGATGATCGGCGGCAGCGCATTGGGCAGGATTTCGCGAAAGATGATGCGTGCGTGGCCATAGCCGAGGCTGCGCGCGGCCATGACAAAATCCTTCTCGCGGATTGCCCGGAATTCGGCCCGCGTCAGCCGCGCCACTGTCGGCCATGAAATGACCGCGATCGCCAGTGTCACTGTTGTCGCCGAAGGCTGGGCGATCGCCACAAGCACGACCAGCAGCACGAAACTCGGCAGGGTCTGGAAAATTTCAATCAGCCGTACCAGGACATCATCCACCCAGCCGCCGAAGTAGCCGGCCAACGACCCCACAAGGACGCCGAAGGTCAACCCCAGGGCCGTCGCGGTAAGGCCGACGAAGAGCGAAATGCGCGAACCGTGCAGGATGCCGGAGAGCACGTCGCGCCCAAGCGAATCCGTGCCGAGCGGAAATGCAGAATCCTGGCCCGGCCAAAGAAAGGGCCGCCCGACCATGGAGAGCGGATCGTCGGGATAGAGGACCGGCGCAAGCAGCGCGATCACGATCACGAAGACCAGGAAACTCGTCCCGAACAGGGCGTTGGGATTCGACAGGAAGACTTTCAGCGCCCGCCGTCCATTGGTGACCGTGACGGTGGAGCTTTGCTGCGATCTTGCATCCGGCGCCTTTACGTTGGACCAGGCGGGACCGTCTGCCGGGTTCGACGTCACAGGCGGTTCGGCTTCGGCCGAAGAGGCATAAGGCGTACGTGCCACACTGTGGAATGTTCCGATATCGGTTGAGGACATCAGCGGGCTCCAATACGGGGATCGAGCCAGGCGTGGACGAGATCCACGACGGCATTGGCGATGATGACGAGAAGCGAGGACAGAAGCAGAATGCCGAGCAGCACGGTGAAATCGCGGCCCATCACCGCTTCGAAGGCGAGCCGGCCAAGGCCAGGCCAGCTATAAACCGTCTCCACGACCACGGCGCCGCCGAGCATGCCGCCGATATGCATGCCGGCCATCGTGGTGATCGGGATCAGCGCATTGCGCAGAATATGCCGGGCCGTCACGCCGAAGGGCGTCAGCCCCTTGGCATAAGCGGTGCGGACGAAATCCTGGTTCTTGACTTCGAGCATCGAAGCGCGCGTCAGCCGGGCATAGATCGCCACGTAAAAGAGCGCGAGCGAGGTTGCCGGCAGCACCATATAGCGCGCCTTGTCGACAAACGCCGACCAGCCGGTAAGCCTGGAGCCGATCGTGCCGGACCCGCCGCTCGGTAGCCAGCCGAGCTTCACCGAGAAGAAAATGATCAGCATGAGGCCGATCCAGAAGCTCGGGATCGAATAGAAGAGCAGCGAAAAGATCGACAGCAGCCTGTCGGGGAGCCGGCCGGCGAACGTCGCCATCAGCGAACCGAGGACGACGCCGAGACAGATCGCGATGACAAGCGCCACCGCCATCAGGGTGAGCGTGCCCGGCAGGCGCTGGCCGATCAGATCGGCGACCGGCATGCCATAGCGAGGCGAAAAGCCCAGGCTGAAATGCGCGAGATTGTTCAGGTAATGCATCAACTGCACGAGCACGGGATTGTCGAGCCCGAAGCGCGACCGCAGCGCGGCCATGCTTTCTTCCGTCGCCGATCCCGCTTCGCCGGCCATCACGTCGGCAGCGTCACCCGGCGCAAGCTGGAGAAGGAAGAAGTTGAGGATGACGATCCCGAGCATGGTCGGAATCGCCTGCAGCAGGGTGCGTCTGAGCGTTCGTCCAATTCTCACCAGCGCCGGCATGGATATCATCTCTTCCTTCGAAATTCGCCCGAGGCGAACCGGAACCTTCGGGCCAGGCTCCATCACCGTTCGATGATTTTAATAAGTTGACTATTTCTATAGGCTTTGTCAAATCTGTTTTGGTAAATATAACCCGATATCAGGAAATTTCCGAAATCAGGTTTTATCAAATGCCGATTTTCACGAGAATGAAGCAATTATTTCCCAATTTTGATGCGTCTGGCGCAATAGCGCACTCCGGCGTGGCGATTGCAGGGAAAACGCTTCCGGGAAAGCGCCATCAAGGGCCAGGAGAGGATCTATGACACTCAGGAATACGATTTCGCAAATCTGGTACACCCGCTGCCCCGTCCCCACTCCTGTCGGTCTCGCGACGCAGCTCGGCCTGCTCGACGAGACCTTCGCCAAGGAGGGGATCACCCTCAACTCGATCATCGACAGCAAGGACCGAACGGTCCGCTCCAGCCATTTCAATCATCATCTGGATTATTCGTTCCGTCATGGCGGCAACGTCCCGCCGATACGCGCGCGTTCGGAAGGCAACCCGACCCGGCTCGTCGGCATCACCTGGACCGACGAATTCCAGGCGATCATCACGCTGCCGGGAAGCGGCATCAAGACGACGCGGGATCTCGTCGGCCGCCGTTTCGGCATCGCCCGCCGCCCGCCCGGCATCGTCGATTTCATGGCGGCAACGGCGCTCAAGGGTCTCGTCTCCGCCCTCTCCCTCGAAGGGCTGACCCATAAGGATGTCGAAATCATCGACATTCCGCTTGCCGATTCCGTCCTCGACAATCGCGACGGACCTCAACTCTACGGGTTGCGCAACCGGCAAGCCTATGGTCCCGAGATATCAGCGCTGCTGCGCGGCGACGTGGATGCCATCTATGTCAAGGGCACACCCGGCATCAGCGTCGCCAATCTCTTCGCGACCCATACGGTCACCGAATTCGGTTTCCATCCCGATCCGAAGATCCGCATCAATTCCGGCTCGCCGCGCATCCTGACCGTCGACGAGCGGCTGGCGGAAGATCGGCCCGACCTCATCACCAGGCTGATCGAAACCCTGAAGCGGGCAAGCGCCTGGGCCGAGGCCCATCCGGATGAGGTGCGCCGTTTCGTCGCTCGCGAAGTGGGTGCGTCGGAAGAGGTCGTCGCGGCCGCCAACGGTCCGGAACTTCACAAGCATCTCGGCATCGGCCTCGAACCGGAATTGGTCGACGCGATCGGCCAC